>Ga0194041_10000003_pt1 | contig 123509 bp, 123 predicted proteins | sample JunL449m_MetaG_FD_160082 | JGI IMG/M metagenome (GOLD analysis project Ga0194041, IMG submission 160082) | Anoxic zone freshwater microbial communities from boreal shield lake in IISD Experimental Lakes Area, Ontario, Canada - Jun2016-L442-9m | ecosystem: Environmental > Aquatic > Freshwater...
AGTTGGGCATTGCTACTGAAAGTGCTTTACCTTCGTAGAATACCACTTCGCATGGCATGCTTTCTTCGAGGTAATTTAATGCATCACCCATGAATTCAGCTTCAACCTCGTACTGGTTATAGTCACCATCCATAAAGACATACATTGGATCTGCGAAATAAGAATAAGTGCAGTCTTTCTTTTCGAGAATGACGACATCAAACTTGTCATCGGCTTTATAAACACCTTCGTTAGGCGCGCCAGTTAACAAGTTCTTCATTTTCATTTTCACAACTGAGGAGTTGCGGCCTGAGCGGCTGTATTCGGCTTTTAAAACGACCATGGCATCGGTGCCGATCATTACTACGTTACCAACGCGGAGTTCTTGTGCTGTTTTCATCTTGCTATTCCTGGGTGCAGAGCTATTTTTCTGCGGTTTTTATCAAAAACAAGATTGTAACCGCCCACAAGCCTTTATTGCAGGGCTTAGGCTATAAAGCGCATTAAGCGTGCAGCCAGACCGCCATCGTCTTGTTTTTTGAGGATGTGGGCACGCCAGGCAATAGAGTGGCTATGCCAGGCATCTAGAGATTGGAGCCATTGACTGGGCATGGCCCAAGTCATTGCAGCAATCGCGGCTAATCTAAGTTCTTGGCTAGCATTCTCTAGGTATAGATCTAAAAAGGCAGCTAATTTGACTTCGTGGACAGAATCTTCTTGGGGATAGATGTGCCAAATAAATGGTTGGCCAGCAAGTTGTGCGCGAATGAATGAATCTTCACCCCGAACAATATTAAAGTCGCACTGGGAAAGCACCCAGTCATATTCATCTTGCGATACAAATGGCATTGAGAGGAGTTGAATGTTCGCAGGTAAGTGAATAGCTTTTTCACCGGGTAGATTTAAGAGCTCTGCGTGCCCATGGGTCAGCAATATATCAATGCTTTCTCCAAGATTGCCTAAGTCTTCAAGCCATTTGCGTAAGGGCGCTCCGGGGTAGCAAAAAATACTGATGCGTTTTGCCCCAGGCCGCAGTTTTAACCAGATCGATTGCAAACTCTTCGGAACGAGATGGGTAACTTGTGCTCCTTCAGGAGGAATGGGGTCCAGTAGTAGGCCACCAACATCATCCTGAAATCCTGGGAAGAAAAAATACTTCGAAATGCCATGAGATTGCGGCGATGCCTTTGCATGAAATTCTGAAATCCAGGGCTCAGCACTGAGGTACTCTAAATTAATAATGATGGGTTTTACGGGTGCAACAAAGAGTCCTGCAAGATAACGCTCTGGTAAATCGCAAGCAAAAGCTTCAATGACTACATCCGGAGTTTGCACGGGATGCCTGGCGTTGTTATAGCTAGCTTCCCATGGTTGCAGATCAATTTTGTGGCTGAGAGCTTCATTGCTGCCAGAAGCGAGTAAATTAAGGGTTGGCAAGTCATTGCAGAAAATGCGTACTTCTTGGCCATGAAGACTTGATAAGCTTCGGGCTAGACGCCAGCAAATACCAGCATCACCATAGTTGTCTACGATTTGGCAGAAAATATCCCAACGCATGAGTAATTCTTTTTTTGAAAACCTTCAGCAGGACGTTAAACGGCTACCCGGATTGCCGGGGGTGTATCGCTTCTTTGATGAAGCGGGGCAGATTCTATATGTTGGCAAAGCTCGCCACCTTAAAAAACGCGTCTCCAGTTATTTTCAAAGCAAACAACTTTCTCCACGCATAGCACTCATGGTGGGCAAAATCGCCCGTTACGAAACAACAGTAACACGGACCGAAACCGAAGCCCTCATTCTAGAGAACAATCTCATTAAAGAGTTGGCTCCGCCATTTAATATTCTATTTAGAGATGATAAGTCTTACCCCTATGTAATGTTAACGGGCCACCAGTTCCCTCGGCTGGCTTCCTACCGCGGCAAGATCGATAAACGTAACCATTACTTCGGCCCTTTTCCAAATTCTTGGGCGGTGCGCAATAGCGTACAGATTTTGCAAAAAGTGTTTCGTCTACGAACTTGTGAAGACTCTGTCTTTAAGAATCGCAGTCGCCCTTGTTTGCTCCATCAAATTCATCGTTGTAGCGCCCCGTGTGTCGGTAGGCTGAGCATAGAGCAGTATGGTCAAGATGTGGCTCAGGCAACCCGATTTTTAGAAGGCGATCACAGTCGGGTGTTATCAGAGCTTGAAAAAGAAATGCATGTACATAGTGAAGCGATGGAATTTGAAATGGCTGCGATTCTGAGAGATCGGATTGCCGATCTCTCAAGTGTTCTGCAGCAACAATCGATGGATACCGTTGCCGAGGGTGAGGGCGATGTGGATGTGATTGCGCTTGCGCAAATGGAGGGAATGGTTTGTGTGAACTTAGCAATGGTGCGGGGTGGGCGTCACCTAGGCGATAGGGCTTACTTCCCCAAAGGATTGCGTACGACCTCTGGCGAGTTACCGTCGCCCCCAGAAATTCTGGAAGCGTTTATTGCGCAACATTACTTAGAAGAAAATATGGATGAGGTAGCCTCTGGAGCAAGGACTAATTTGATCCCATCTGTACTCGTTTTAAATCACGCTCTGCAATCGATCAGTGATGATGTATCTAAGTTGAGTGACGCACCCCCTGAAGGTTTGCATGAGTTATTAAATGCTCAGGCTGGCAGAAAAATTACCTTCTTACATCAGCCCCACGGACAAAGACGGCATTGGCTTGCAATGGCTGAGGGTAATGCCAAGATTGCTTTGACTAAGCGCTTGGTCGAGACTGGCGGGCAGTTGGCCAGAGCACGTGCTTTAGCAGATATTCTGGCACTCGACTTAGAAAGCCTTGAGCAATTACGAATCGAGTGTTTTGATATTAGTCATACCTCTGGGGAAGCAACCCAAGCTTCTTGTGTGGTTTATGCAAAGAACGTGATGCAGTCTAGTGAATATCGCCGTTTTAATATTACCGACATTACTCCAGGCGATGACTATGCCGCTATGCGACAAGTCTTGCAAAGACGCTATGCCAACTTTCAAGAGCTCCCAGTAGATAAGATTCCACAAGTCATTTTGATTGATGGTGGTAAAGGGCAGGTTGAGATGGCAAGGCAAGTCCTGGCAGAGTTCGGTATGGATGTGGGGTTAATTGTGGGAGTGGCTAAAGGTGAGGGGCGCAAGGTAGGTTTGGAAACACTGATCTTTGCTGATGGGCGTAAAGCCTTAGAACTGGGTATTGATAGTGCCGCTTTGTTGTTGGTTGCGCAGATTCGTGATGAGGCTCATCGTTTTGCAATCACCGGTATGCGCGCCAAGCGAGCTAAAGCAAGAACGGTCTCTCGTTTAGAGGAGATTGAAGGTATTGGCGCAAAGCGACGCCAAAAGCTACTAGCCCGTTTTGGTGGCTTAAAAGGGGTTGCTAATGCAAGCATCGAAGAGATTGCTAGCGTAGAGGGAGTCTCACTTACTCTTGCTGAGCAGATTTATCGCCAGCTCCACTAGCGAATCAGTCACTCACTTAGTTTATGCTTGATGTATGCCATTTAATCTTCCCATCGCCCTAACCTGGTTGCGTGTTGCAGCAATTCCATTGCTGATAGGAATCTTTTATCTTCCAGGCACATGGTTATCGCCGCTGGAGAAGAATGTCATCGCAACGGTCATCTTTGTATTTGCTGCACTCACAGATTGGCTAGATGGATTTTTGGCGAGACGTATGCATCAAGAATCTGCCTTTGGGCAATTTCTGGATCCCGTCGCCGATAAACTCATTGTGGCAGCTGCTTTATTGGTGTTGCTGAACATGGATCGTGTTCAAGTATGGGTTGCTCTCATTATTATCGGAAGAGAAATTACGATTTCTGCTTTGCGAGAGTGGATGGCTTTGTTGGGTGCTGGCAAAAGCGTGGCCGTTCATTTGGTTGGGAAATTAAAAACGACATCGCAATTGATAGCAATTCCGTTTTTATTACTCAATGACACTTTATTTGGATGGTTGGACTGCGCCAGAATTGGTACTTGGCTGATTTGGGTAGCTTCGTTTTTAACACTTTGGTCAATGTTCTATTACTTGAAAAAGGCTTTGCCACAATTAGCTGGCAAGATTGATTAACTCTTGTAAAGCCCAGCCAATTGAGCCTTTCGAAGGAATAATGCTTTCTCTTCGATTGTTTGTTAAACTGTCGCCCTGTTATGCGGGAATAGCTCAGCTGGTAGAGCGATACCTTGCCAAGGTATAGGTCGGGAGTTCGAACCTCCTTTCCCGCTCCAAGTTCGATGGGAAGCCCTGAAAAGCTTCCCATTTTTGATTTAAGTATCTGGCGCGTTGGCCGAGTGGTTAGGCAGGAGCCTGCAAAGCTTCGTACGGGGGTTCGATTCCCTCACGCGCCTCCAGTAATTTCGCTTGACGAAATGGGGGCATCCCCTAAAATACTTTTAAGTAATGCAAGCAATACTCATTAATCAGGTAAAGCGAAAAATGATCACAATTCATACTCTTAAAGTCGGAACACTGGCATTGTGCTTTTCTGCCCTTCTAGGCGCTTGCGCTAGCTCTGGTGACTCTCCTTCTGGAACGCCCAGTGAGGTTCAGGAGGTTCAGACTCAACTCCTAGGAGATATGCCATTACCAGCAGGCTCAAAAATTATTGGTTCAGATTCTTTAATCATCGGTCGTGGTGATAGCTGGGTAGGTCGTGTCACCTTATCGGGCGTACAAACACCAACAGATATTTATGCTTTTTTCCAATCTGAGTATCCAAGAGCCGGCTGGACAACAATTAGCGCAGTGAAATCTAAAACGAGTATTTTGGTTTTTACAAAAGGTGACCGCACCGCTACTGTAGAGCTTAGTGAAGGCTCTTTAACTGGACCAAAAACTATCATCATCATTACTTCGTCGCCAAAGAATGCAAATGTAATAGCACCAAGCAAGAAGTAAATTCAATACTTAGCCCAAATGGGGTAAATAAAAAAGCCTCCAGTGGAGGCCTTTTTATTTACAGGGATTGGCTTAGAGCCCTCTAGCCCTAATGAGGCCAACAGCCTGGCCCTCAATCGCGAAGTTGGGTTGACGGCTATCTACCACAATGTTTTTAAAGTCTGGGTTCTCTGCTTGTAATTCGATCACCATCCCGTTAGCAGTTTTCTTTTGCTGCCAACGCTTTACCGTCACTTCATCATCAAGACGTGCAACCACAATATCGCCATTACGAACTTCGCTAGTTTTACGAACGGCTAAATAGTCGCCATCCAAAATTCCAGCATCTCGCATACTCATACCAACTACTTTTAACAAGTAGTCAGCACCCTTACTAAATAAGCTTGGATCAATTGGAATTTGTTTTTCAATATGCTCCACCGCCATGATGGGTGAGCCAGCAGCAACACGTCCAATTAAGGGAAGCGTGAGTTGTTGTAATGCACCTGATGGCAATGACATCTGGCGATATTTATTGGTGTGATGCGTTTGATTAAAACGTTGTGGAATCCGAATGCCGCGAGAAGTGCCAGGCGTTAATTCGATATAGCCTTTTTTTGCGAGTGCGCGAAGATGTTCTTCAGCAGCATTGGCTGATGCAAAACCAAGCTGGGTGGCAATTTCTGCGCGAGTAGGTGGTGAGCCACTCTCATCGATGGCAGTGGTGATTAATTCCAAAATCTCATTCTGGCGTGAAGTGAGCTTGGGGAGGGCAGTCAGCTCCTCAGGTAAATCGACTGTATTTATGTCCATACTGGGATTGTATACAGCACTATTTGATTTTTCAAGCCATTTAGGGGAGATAATGGGGTATGAGTCCAAATCAAGCTAAACCTGAACATTCTCCCCATATCTTAGTTCTAGGGATGGGCGGTACTATAGCTGGTTTAGCCCCAAACCCAACTGCTCAGCCCTTGCAATATGAGGCTGGACAGGTGGAGGTGCAGTCTTTGCTGGCCCATATCCAATCTGGTGTTCCAGAGGGCGTTAAGCTGGTCTCTCAGCAAGTAGCCAATATCAACAGCCGTAACCTAACAGAGGAGTTGTTAAGTGATCTTGGCGAAGTTGTTAGAACTTCCCTTGCTAATCCGGCGGTTTTAGGGTTAGTGATTACTCACGGAACGGACACGATTGAGGAGACAGGTATCTTTTTGCAGCTCACCTGTGGAAATTATGCTCAAATTTTAGGCAAACGGGTGATCTTAACCGGCGCTATGTTGCCATCAAACGCCCCCCAAGCAGATGGACCTTCTAACCTGCTGGATGCAATTCGTTGGGCATCTACTCCATTAGATAATTGTCCTGGTGGTATTTACGCTGTAATGGATGGCAGGGGTTGCATGGCGATGGACTTGGCTAAACGACATGGCTCTGCACTGAATGCACCGATTCAAGCCTCTCCTAGTAGCTCTGTCGGCTTAATTAATCCTTCATGGCTCTGGGGCGTGAAGGCTAAAGAGGCTGCTTGGACTGAGGATTTACCTATCCCCAATGGCAATGAATGGCCTTGGGTGGAAATCTTGACGAGCCATGCGGGCGCGCGTTCTGAGACGATTACGCTTTGGCTCAATTCCCAGGTTAAGGGCTTGGTCCTCGCTGGATCAGGTATGGGGGGCTTTCATGATGCCTGGAGAGATACTTTGGTAACGGCTCTAAAAAAGGGCGTTGCGCTAGTGCGAACCACTCGAACCTGAGCTGGCGCTACTTTGACTGATATCCCAGAAAAAGACCTTGATGGATGCTTGGCTTCAGGCAGTCTTTCTGGCCCTAGGGCCAGAATTGCCCTTCAATTAGCCCTGAATGCTGAAAAACAGGCTCAATTAGCTGGTAAATCCCTGACTTGGCAGGATTTTTTTGCTAGAATAGCTGTCTTGCCTGAGATTAGGTAAGCGCTGAAAAGCGGCTGTAAAAGTGTTGTAGCAGTACTTACAATTTGTTACTACCTTGTCACACTGGCGCTAACTTCAAAAACCATCGGAAGTTAGCAAGACGCTCAGGTGACTTTATCCTTAAGGAGTGTTAGATGCGTCATTATGAAATCGTTTTTATCGTCCATCCGGACCAAAGCGAGCAAGTGCCCGCGATGATCGATCGCTACAAAGCTACATTAGCAGCTGCTGGCGGCAAAATTCATCGCATGGAAGATTGGGGTCGTCGTCAGATGGCTTACATGATCGACAAACTTGCTAAAGCCCATTACGTTTGCATGAATATTGAGTGCGACCAGAAAACTCTGGAAGAGCTCGAGCATGCGTTCAAATTTAATGATGCTGTTTTGCGTCACCTCATCATCAAGACTAAGAAAGCTGAAACTGAGCCTTCGATCATGATGAAAGAAGTACAACGTGAAGAAGCGCGCAAATCAGCTCAAACCGAAGCTCCTGTAGCAGCGGAATAAGTTAGAAATTTGAAGAGGAATACACAGACTAGAAAACGTATCAGAGAAGCGGAGCGGCGTTGAATCATTTCACCCTCACTGCAATCTTGGTATTTAAAGACGCAATTCGATTTACACCAGCAGGAATATCGGTGATGCATTGTCAGCTAGAACATAGTGGCCAAGCAAATGAGGTAGGAGTGGCAAGGAAAATCTTGATGAGCGTTGAAGCCATAGCAATCGGTCCGATACAAAAGGATCTAGAGCAAATGGATTTAGGAACTGAGGCAGTGTTTGAAGGATTCTTAGCACCCAAGACTCTACGTAATCAAAGACTTGTTTTCCATATTAACCATATTCAATTGAAAAATTAAAGAGGAAATCATCATGGCGTTTGGAAAGAAACCCGATTTCAAAAAGAAACCAGCTCAGAACCCTTTGTTCAAGCGTAAGCGTTATTGCCGTTTCACCGTTGGTGGCGTTGAGCAAATCGACTACAAAGATGTAGATACATTGAAGGACTTCATTGGCGAAAACGCCAAGATCACTCCTGCTCGTTTGACAGGCACAAAAGCAAAATATCAGCGTCAGCTAGACACTGCTATTAAGCGTGCTCGTTTCTTGGCTTTATTGCCATTCTCCGATCAACATAAGAAATAATTGGGAGCCCTCAATGCAAATCATTCTTTTAGAAAAAGTAACAAACCTGGGCAACCTCGGTGACGTAGTTCGCGTTAAAGACGGTTTCGCTCGTAACTTTTTAATCCCACAACGTAAAGCGCGTCGTGCGACTGAAGCAGCTATTGCTGACTTTGCAGTTCGTCGTGCTGAGCTAGAAAAATTGGCTGCTGAGAAATTGGCTGCGGCTGAAGCGGTTGGCACAAAGCTCAAAGACTTGGTTCTTGAAATCGGTCAAAAAGCGGGTGTTGACGGTCGTTTGTTTGGTTCTGTAACCAACCATGACATTGCTGATAGCCTGAAAGCCAAAGGATTTACGATTGAGAAGTCTTCGATTCGCATGCCTACTGGCCCGTTAAAAATGGTTGGTGATCACCCTGTAGCGGTTGCAGTTCATACCGATGTAGTGGCTAATATCACCATTCGTGTAGTTGGTGAGCAAGCTTAATTTAAGTCTGTAAACTAGCCTCATGGCTGAATCTCGTTCACGTTCCGTTACGCTGAATCCCGGCATGGCGGGCTCTGGGGATGCAGTCGTGCAGGCTTTAAAAGTCCCGCCTCATTCTGTAGAAGCCGAGCAATCATTGCTCGGTGGTCTACTGATCGATAACACTGCCTGGGATCGCTTAGGTGGCGTATTAAACGATAAAGATTTCTACCGTCCTGAACATGCATTGATCTATAAGGTCATTACGCGTTTAGTTGGCGACAATCATCCAGCTGATGTCATCACCGTTCATGATGCAATTAAATCTGAGCAGGGTGGTGATTTAGTCAGCGTTGATTACCTCAATTCACTAGCGCAAAACACTCCAAGTTCTGCAAACATTAAAGGCTATGCCGATATTGTTCGTGATCGCAGTATTTTGCGTCGCTTGATTGAAGTTTCAGACAGCATCGTTAACTCAGCCTTTGTTCCAGAAGGACGTTCTGTCAGGACGCTTCTGGATGAAGCAGAGTCCCGTATTTTGCAAATTGGTGAAGATGGTAGTCGTAAAGCCGATTACCTCGAGATTGAGCCATTACTTCGCTCCGTTGTAGCCAGAATTGATGAGTTATATAACCGTCAAGGTGGTAGCGACATCACTGGTATTGCCACAGGCTTCATTGATTTAGATAAGCAAACGAGTGGCTTACAAAAAGGCGACTTGATAATCATAGCCGGCAGACCCTCAATGGGGAAAACGGCGATGGCACTCAATATTGCAGAGAATGTTGCGCTTTCTGAAGGGTTGCCAGTAGTGATTTTCTCAATGGAGATGTCTGGTGAACAACTAGCATCGCGCTTACTCGGTTCAGTAGGGCGCGTTGATCAAAGTCGTATGCGTACTGGTAAGTTGCAAGATGATGAGTGGCCACGCGTGACCGATGCCATTGCCCGTTTAAGTAATACCCAAATTTTGATTGATGAGACTGGCGCTTTATCCAGTCTTGAATTGCGCGCAAGAGCACGTCGAATCGCCCGAAATTTTGGCGGCACCTTAGGCTTAGTAGTGATTGACTATTTGCAGCTCATGAGTGGCTCTGGTCAGGAAAATCGAGCGACTGAGATTTCTGAAATCTCGCGCTCCCTTAAATCGCTCGCAAAAGAATTGCAGTGCCCAGTAGTAGCGCTCTCCCAATTAAATCGTGGCTTAGAGCAACGCCCGAATAAGCGCCCCATCATGTCAGACTTGCGTGAGTCAGGCGCGATCGAGCAAGATGCGGATGTCATTATGTTTATTTATCGTGATGAGGTCTATCACCCAGATACAACGACTGATAAAGGGATGGCAGAGATCATTATCGGCAAACAGCGTAACGGTCCAATCGGTACAGTCAGATTAAGTTGGCAAGGCCCGTATACCAAGTTTGATAACTTGGCGATGGGGTCAGTTGCTTATTCTTCTGGTGGTTACGAACCCTTCTAAGAACATCATTCTCAGCGAGGCGTTATACGACGTGCCTCAGTAAATTTAGCAGCCCAATAGGGTGCCGTAATGTAATCAAGACGTACGGTTCCGCCTGCACTCGGGGCATGCACAAAACGCCCTTGTCCTACATAGATACCAGCGTGTGAATATTTTTCTCCAGTGGTATTAAAGAATACCAAGTCTCCTGGGGCAGGTGGCTGACCATCAATACTTTGACCTTGATTACTCATGAGTAAAATCGTGCGAGGCAGCTTAATACCTGCTGCTTTGTTATAGACATAGACGATGAGCCCGCTGCAATCAAATCCGCCCTTTGGAGTATTGCCACCATAGCGATAGGGCACATCTACTAAGCCAAGTGCTGCAATCGAAATATCTTCAGTGCCTACGCTCGTATCTTGCTTGAATTGCGAAACCTTAGAGGGGTTTGATTTAGGGCCGGAGGTACTACATCCGGTGAATGCAATGACGCAAATAAAAATGCCGCACCCAATCAGAGTGCGGCATGGAAGGGCTTGTTTAGAGTGCGTCAGCAGCATGATCCGCAAGACGTGACCGCTCGCCACGCGCAAGAGTGACGTGGCCACCATGACGCCAACCCTTAAAGCGATCAACGACATAAGTCAGGCCTGATGAGCCTTCAGTTAAGTAAGGCGTATCAATTTGTGCAATATTACCTAGACAAATTATTTTGGTTCCTGGACCTGCACGAGTAACCAGAGTTTTCATTTGCTTAGGCGTTAAGTTTTGCGCTTCATCAATGATCACATACTTGCTAACAAAAGTTCTGCCACGCATAAAGTTCATGCTCTTTACCTTAATCCGTGAGCGGATAAGCTCTTGGGTTGCAGCACGACCCCATTCGCCAGCATCATCATTACGCTGCAGAACTTCCAGATTGTCGTCAAATGCACCCATCCATGGCTGCATTTTTTCTTCTTCAGTTCCTGGCAGAAAGCCAATGTCTTCACCAACAGGAACGGTAGCGCGCGTAATAATGATCTCGTTATAGCGTTTGCTATCCAATACTTGCTCAAGTCCAGCAGCTAAGGCTAATAAGGTTTTACCAGTGCCGGCTTGACCTAGTAGGGTCACAAAGTCGATATCTGGGTTCATCAGTAAGTTCATGGCAAAGTTTTGCTCACGATTGCGAGCGGTGACGCTCCACACATTATTTTTCTGGTGAGAGAAGTCCCTGAGGGTTTGAAGCAGGGCAGTTTTATCATTGATTTCTCTGACGTGGGCATAGAACGGCGTAGATCCGTCAGGATTCTCTTGATAAACAAATTGATTTACCAGCATGCTTAGAACAGCAGGACCAGTCACTCTATAGAACATCGTGCCAGACTTAGGGTCAGACCAACTTTCCATATCCTTGCCATGCTTTGGCCAGAAATCAGCCGATAAAGCCATGATTCCGGAGTACATCAAGTCGCGATCTTCTAAAACCTGGTCATTGAAATAATCTTCAGCAGGTAAACCTAGTGCACGCGCTTTGATGCGCATATTGATATCTTTGGATACCAGCACTACTTCTTGGCCATTGCGAGTTTTTTGCAGTTCGCTAACTACCGCCAAAATCATGTTGTCGCCTTTACCCTCTGGCAGCCCTTCAGGTAATGCTTGGGTGGATAACTTGGTTTGGAAAAAGAGGCGCCCAGAAACATCCTTATTGCCAAGCTTATTAAGAGGGATGCCCTCATCTAATGTGCCGCTAGTTCCCGCGACTAGTTGATCTAGGGATCTACTAACGGTGCGGGCATTGCGGGCTACTTCAGTCATGCCCTTCTTATGGTTGTCTAACTCTTCAAGCGTAGTCATTGGTAAGAAGAGGTCATGCTCTGAGAAGCGGAACAGAGAGCTAGGGTCATGCATTAAAACGTTGGTATCTAAAACGAATAAGCTTGGTGGCCCAGTGCGAATAATACGTTTGGGTTTTGCAGGTACTACTACTCTGTCCTCATTGCGAGTAGGCGCATGATCTGCTTTAATTTTCTCGAGAGCTAGTTCTGCTGCAGATAAATCTTCTTCTGCATCATTGGCCCAATCTGCAGTTTCCATCACGACTGGTTTTGCTGGTGCAGGACGTTTCTTTAAATCTGGTGTGTCCTTGTGAGTCAGTTTGACTTGATCAGCAATTTGAGTTGGGATGGGTGGCAGTGGCATGCAGACTCTCCTAAAAGAAAAAACCGCCAAGCGATTTGCTATGGCGGCTGATGATGAAACTAGTTGAAGTGAGATCTAAAAAATAGCGGGGGTTGCTCCCCGAACCTGTTCTGAAATATTCAGGTTGCTGATTCAAACGGATTGTCAGACTTTCCCGTCGTTTGCGGTGCATATGACTTTACTTTACCCCAAATTTTGGGGTTTGCAAGCACCTCAGAACAAATTGTTGTAAAAATTATTTAGCGGCTTGGGCTGCCTGTAATACCTCTGTCACATGGCCTGGAACTTTAAGACCGCGCCATTCTTTGACAAGCTTACCGGAGGAGTCAAATAGAAAGGTGCTGCGCTCAACCCCGCGGACCTGCTTGCCGTACATATTCTTCATCTTCATGACGCCAAAGATTTGGCACAGCTTTTCTTCGGTATCGGCAACGAGCTCAAAAGGGAGGCCTAATTTACTGCGGAAGTTATCGTGCGATTTCAGGCTATCTCGGGAAACTCCTACGACCAAGGTATTGGCCTTGGTGAAGGCATTAATGTGGTCACGAAATTCACCGGACTCTGCTGTGCAGCCAGGAGTCATATCTTTTGGATAAAAGTAGAGAACCAGTTTCTTGCCTTTAGCTGAAGAAGGAGAAAAGGTCAGGCCCGATGTTGCTGGAATAGCGCACTGAGGCATAGATTGGCCGATAGCTATTGTCATGATGATCCTTTGTTATTTGTCTCTAAATTGTATTAATTAAGTATTCTGAATAATCAGCTCACCGCTGCGGTTGGGTATTTCACCCCACGTTAATGGTAATACCGCTATTTTATCGAGTTGTTTGGTGACTTCCCAAGAATGATGTAGTTCGCCCATAGTAACTAGCTCATGGCCTTGATTTAGCCACCTAGCTAGAAGCTTTTCAAAGGCTGGCAATAGCTTTTGACCCTCAAGTTCGGCATGCAGGGTAAAGACTTGATCATTAGGGTTGCTTTTGGTAATTTCTAGGAGTTTTTTGACTGCGCCGAATTCATCTGCGCCATCGATGCCAATGAGCTCATCAAAGGTTGGTAAGGTGGTTGGGTATTGCACGTGCTTTGCTTTGCCTGAAGTGAGATTTAAGCGATAGGGCATAAGATTAGGTTCAGCTCTGCCATCAGAAGAGTAGGCGATACCCCATTGATCCAGTTGCTCAAACGCAGCTTCATTCATTTGCCAGCCAGCAGCTCCATAAGTGACTGGCGCATGACCAAATATTTCTATAAAGCGATCCCAACTTTTTTGCATCATCGCTTTAGTCCATTGTGAATCTTGATTGCGTACTGCATCTTGCCAAGCGACATGGTCCCAAGTATGAATGCCGGTTTCATGACCAGCTTTATCGATTGCACGCATTTGGTCAGCAGCTTTTTTACCAATGTCTGGACCGGGGATAAGAACTCCATAAAGCAAAGTCTTGATGCCATAGTGTTCTACAACAGAGGTACGACTGACTTTCTTCAAAAAGCCTGGACGAAAGACACGCTTCAAAGCCCAGCCAGTATGGTCTGGACCTAGGCTAAATAAGAACGTAGCTTTGAGGCCAAAGCGCTCCAGAGTGCGAGCTAGGTTAGGCACACCTTCTTTGGTCCCGCGTAAGGTATCAACATCAACCTTGAGAGCAATCTTAGCCATGAACTCTTGAATGTATTTTCTTATTCTTTATCTACTAAGGAGCGGGCTTTTTCTACATCCTGACGATAGGCTTCAAAAATATTCTTGAGGGCATCACTCATCGTAGTAGTTGATTTCCAACTCAACTCGCTCATCGTGTTGTCAATTGCTGGTACCCGGTTTTGAACGTCTTGATAGCCTTCACCGTAATACGCACTAGAAGTAGTTTCAACAATCTTTACTAAATTTGCAGTCTTTGCATATTCAGGAATGCTGCGAGCAATCTCTAGCATTTGATTGGCTAGTTCGCGGACAGAGTGATTGTTCTTTGGATTGCCGATGTTATAGATCTTGCCGTTAGCAACACCATCTTTGTTATCGATGATCTTCATGAGCGCATCAATGCCATCATCAATATAAGTAAAGGCACGTTTTTGAGCGCCACCATCCACCAAATTAATGGGTTCACCGCGAACAATATGGCCCAAGAACTGGGTCACTACACGGGATGAGCCTTCTTTGGCTGTGTAGATGCTGTCAAGACCAGGGCCAATCCAGTTAAATGGACGAAAGAGAGTAAAACGTAAGCCTTCCATGCCATAACCCCAGATCACTCGGTCCATTAGTTGCTTGGAGCAAGCGTAAATCCAGCGCGGTTTATTGATTGGGCCGTAGACCATATTGGATTTAGCAGGATCAAATTCATCATCTTCACACATTCCGTAGACTTCAGAGGTAGATGGGAATACCAGATGTTTTTTATATTTAACAGCAGAGCGCACGATAGGAAGATTGGCTTCAAAGTCGAGCTCAAATACTTTTAATGGTTGTTGTACGTATGTGGCTGGAGTAGCGATCGCAACCAAAGGTAGGATAACGTCGCACTTGCGAATGTGATACTCAACCCATTCTTTATTGATGGTGATGTCACCTTCAAAAAAGTGCATACGCGGATGATTAATCAAATCACCTAGGCGGTCATTCTGCATATCCATGCCATAGACATCCCAGTCGGTTGTCTCCAGAATGCGCTTGGAAAGGTGATGACCAATAAAACCATTAACACCAAGAATGAGTACTTTTTTCATCTTTACTGCCTCGTTTAATCTAATTTGGGGTTGCTAAATACAGTGTTTATTTGTTAACAGGAAACCATTCCAGGATTTCAACTGCCTGGTGGTCACCACAAATACCGAATACCCGATTATCAACCACTTGGATACCTTCAATACCAAGATCCAGAGTGCTAGGAAAGGGTCCTGTGAGGCTCGTGCGCGCAATAATCATGGTCTTGCCCTGATGATCTGTGAAGGCGCCTGGATAAGGGGGTGCAACGGCCCTGACTAGGTTATGGACCTGAATGGCCTTCTGATTCCAATGAATTTGCCCATCCGCAGGCTTTCTGCCACCAAAATAACTGCCTTTTTGAAGATCGTTAGGCTGGCGAGGTACCTTGCCCTGAATCAGGCTAGGTAAAACTTGTTTAATGACTACTGCCGCCGCTTGGCTTACCTTGCCAAAAACATCAGTAGCAGTTTCATCGGGACCAATACTGACCGCAGATTGACCAACAATATCACCAGCATCGGGCTTGGTTTCCATGACGTGTAAGGTAGCGCCAGTTTGTGTTTCTCCATGCAAAATTGCCCAGTTCACAGGAGCACGGCCGCGATACTTTGGCAGTAGTGAGCCATGCATATTTAAAGCAGCAATCTTCGCGCAAGCCAAAATCTGCGCAGGAACCATATGGCGGTAGTAGAAAGAAAAAATATAGTCTGGTGCGAAGGCTTGTAGTTTTGGAACTAAATCGACTAATTCATTTGCATGGGGGGTAATGTAGGGAATATTTTGATCAGTGCAGAGTTTAGTGACGCTGCCAAACCAAATATTCTCATTGGGGTCATTTTGGTGAGTAACTACAAGATCCACTTTTATGCCTGCAGCTAATAAGGCTTTAAGGCAATTGACACCAACATCGTGGTAAGCGAAGACGACCGCGTGCAATTATTTTTTCTCTAAAACAGTTTGCACAACATAACGTGGACGATTTCTGATTTGCTGATAAATACGGCCAATGTATTCGCCTAAGAGGCCAAGGCCAAAGAGCATGACGCCAATCAGGAAGAAGTTTAAAGCAAAGAGGGTGAAGACTCCCTCAACCTCAGCACCCAAAAGGAAGCGGCGCACCAATAGGTATGCAAACAAGCTGCCTGCAGCAAGCGCTAGCAGCATCCCCAAAATAGAGAAGATCTGCAGTGGCATCACTGAGAAGCCGGTTACCAAATCAAAGTTCAAACGAATAAGCTGGTAGAGGCTGTATTTTGATTCACCGGCAAAACGCTCTTCGTGTTTTACATTGACCTCGATCGGGTTGGCCGAGAAGGTGTAAGCCAATGCAGGAATAAAAGTGTTGTTCTCGTCACATTGACGCACTAAGTCAACGATGCGACGGCTATAGCCGCGTAACATACAACCCTGATCAGTCATTGTGATGCGGGTAATGTTTTCACGTAAACGATTCATAGCACGTGAAGCCATTTTTCTAAAAAAACTGTCGCGCCGATCTGCACGAATGGTGCCTACATAATCATGACCTTTTAATAATTGCTCAGTCAAAGCATCAATTTCTTCAGGAGGATTTTGTAAGTCTGCATCTAAGGTGATGATGTACTCACCTTTGGCGTATTCAAAACCAGCCATGATGGCCATATGTTGACCAAAGTTGCTGTGGAATAAAACAGCGCGTGTAACGTCAGGACGCAATTCCACTTGTTTCGCCAGAATGCCCGCTGAGCGATCTTTACTGCCGTCGTTTACAAAAACGATCTCATAAGAAATGTTGCGCTTGCTTACTATGGCATCCAGAGATGGATAGAGGCGATCAAAAAGTGCTTGAAGACCATCTTCCTCGTTGTAAACGGGAATAACAATAGAAAGCTTTGGATTTGCAACGAGATTTGCAGTCATGCCGCAATTTTGCCTGATTCTTGGGGCTAAGCCCAATTAGGCTAGTTTTTGTGGTGTTTCTTGAGGATTCCGACTAATCCACCAGCTATGCGGCCAATATCTTCATCTGCCATGCCAGGGAAAAGTGGCAGAGTGAGAATGCCGCGACCAATGCGATCTGCTATTGGCGTATCACTGATTTTGTAACCTTGATTTTTATAAAGAGTAAATCTAGTAATAGCGGGGTAGTGCACTCCTGTGCCAATACCAAGATCTTTTAGCTCAGTCATCACTTGTGCTCGATCACAATTCAATTGCTCAAGTGGCAGCACTACCTGAAACATATGCCAATTGCTATCAGTGAAGTTTTCAACTGGCAATTCCAATTTGAGGCTTTCTAATCCTCCAGATTTAAGCTCTGCACGAATGGCGTCAAAATATTGATGTGCCAGTGCTACGCGGCGCGCTTGATATGCGGGTAATTGTTTAAGTTGTTGTAGACCAATCACTGCATTGACATCGGTGAGATTATCTTTACCACCAAGGACATCCACATCCATTCCATCCATACCTTGACGAGTTAAGCCTTGCAGGCGGAATTTTTCAGCAAGCTTGGCTTCAGAATCACTATTGAAAACCAAGCAGCCACCCTCTACAGTAGTGAGGTTTTTGTTGGCCTGGAAGCTAAAGCTCACTAGGTCGCCAAAGCTACCAATCTTCTTGCCATGCCATTGGGAGCCGAATGCTTGCGCGGCATCTTCAATCACACGCAGATTATGTTGCTTAGCTACTGCGTAGAGTTGGTCCATATCGACTGGTAAACCAGCAAGATAGACCGGCATGATTGCTCGTGTTTTTGGTGTAATTGCGGCTGCAACTTTATTGAGATCAATATTGCGTGTAATAGGATCAACATCAACAAAGATGGGTTTAGCACCAACACTCAAAATAACATTGGAAGTGGCAACCCAAGAAATGGGGGTAGTAATGACTTCATCACCAGCACCAATACCAGCAACCTGTAATGCAATCTTCATCGTTGCTGTGCCATTAGCAAAGCAACGTACAGGACGACCGCCAAAATAGGTGCTTAAGGTGGCTTCAAATTCTGCTAATTTAGGGCCCGAGGTAACCCATCCAGAGCGCAATACTTCTGCAACAGCATCAATCGTTTCTTGATTAAAGCTGGGGCGCGTGAATGGAATGAATGAAGGGTTATTTGACATGATGTCTTATATTACTTCGCATTAGATGCATCTGGATGTTTCACGATCACTCTGCGGGAATCGCGATCTACCTCTTGCATTGGCAGGTTTATCCCTTGTAGCGCTACATACTGTTCTGGCACCATTAAGGCATAGGCGGTTGGATCTTCTTTCCAGCGCGCAATGAAAGCATCTAAGGTAGGCATCCAAAGCTCAGGCTCTTGATTGACACCAAACTCTAGTTCATCTGGAGATTCGACCATGATCATGGTTCTGCCAAGATAAAACGGCACAGTGTGATCTAAGAGGCGGACAGAATAGAAATTCACTTTTTCTGGGATAGAGGCTTTGACTCGGTTCACAAGATCTATTCCTGAAACTGCGCGACCTAAGGTTTCATGACCGGTACCTGCAATGATGGCGCAGAGAAAAAATCCACAAGCAAAGCTCACAATGCTTTGAATACCATTTTGCTTACTTTGCCATGCTGCAAATAAGCTAAAGCCAATGAGTGTAGCTAATGCGCTAATAACCCAAATAGTATATTGAGCATAGGCTTGGATCTCATCGGGCCGTGCTTGCTGACTAATATTCGGCAGGAAGAAAAATCCAATGCATCCCAAGATTGCAAATCCGATGATTTGCAATTTCCAAGGGAGCTCCATGGAATTAGTATGGGCTAATAGTTGGTCTAGACGATTACCAATTAACAATGCCAGTGCTGGAAAAATGGGAATGATGTAGCCAGGTAACTTGGAGCGTGAAACGCTAAAGAAGGCAAAGATCACCACAAACCAACATACCAATAACCAGCCGCTAGAGAACTCACGCCGACGTTCGTGCCATGCCTGCACAATCGATCCGGGGATTTGTAAAACCCAAGGTAATAAACCCATGATGAGTAGGGGCACGAAGTAGTAGATCGGCCCTGTTCGGCTATGAGCATCTTGAGTGAAGCGTTGCAGATGCTCGTGAATGAAGAAGAACTCCAGAAATTCAGGGTTACGCTGCGCAACTAATATAAACCACGGAGCAGTAATTGCTAGAAATAACACTATGCCGCTGAACAGGCGTAAGCGCGCCCAGATTTTCCAATCCCAAGTGCTGATGGAGTAAGCAATTAAGACCATCACCGGAATAGCAGCACCAATCAGTCCTTTGGAAAGTGTTGCAAGCGCCATGAAGGCCCAGCAGGTCCACATCCAATTACGACGCGTACTTTTGTTAAGAGATGTTTGCGCTAGCAAGACGCTGCACAGGGCTGCAACTAAAAATGCAGATAAGCCCATGTCAAGAGAATTGAAATGACCGCTAATAACCCACATTGGACTTGATGCGAGCACAACTGCGGCCAGCCATCCTGCTCGAGCGCTATAGATGCGTGCTCCAGTAAATCCAATGAACAAAATGGTTAAGAAGCCAGTGAGTGCAGTCCATAGACGTGCTTGCCAATCACCAATGCCAAATATTTGAAATGCTGTTGCGGTTGCCCAAGCTTGCAGTGGTGGCTTCTCAAAATACTTATAGCCGTTATATCGCGGGGTCACCCAATCACCCGTGACTAACATCTCTCTGGCAATTTCTGCGTAGCGTCCCTCATCGGATGGAATGAGGTGACGATAGTTCAATGTGCCAAACCACAGCAATCCATAAATGATGAGTAGCAATAAAATTTTGCTGGGATGCAGTGCAGACGATTGCCGAATTTGTCCCAGTTGCATTAGATTGGCTCCACGATTAAGGCCAGCAGAACTTGACGTCCCTCACCCGCCAATATGTTGTAGGTACGGCAGGCTGCTTGAGAGTCCATAATTTCAAAGCCAATTTTGGCTGAAATGAGGGATTTCAGGAGTTCGGGCTTCGGAAAACGCTGCCGACTGCCTGTACCAATCAAGATTAATTCAGGTTTGAGGGTAATCATTTGGTCAAAATCAGACGCCTCTAGACTGTCGAATGACTCTACTAGCCATGCAGAGATTGCCCCATCAGAGCTCAATAAGACGGCATGGGCATATGGGGTCTGGTTGATCTCGATATAGCCATCCCCATAGCCGGTGATCGTATTGGCTCCAGAATGGGGGTCAGATTGAAGCTTCAAGTGGACTCTCTGTCATAATTATGTGGATTATAGCTAGCTGTTTTTTCCAAGATTTCAAGAACTTACCCTTTAATTTATTGTGAAACCCATCCTAAAGTCCTTAAAACTCAATGATGTCTGCTACGACATACGTGGGCCAGTGCTCGAGCTCGCCCAGCGCATGGAGGAAGAAGGCCACAAGATCATCAAATTAAACATTGGAAACGTAGGGGTTTTCGGTTTTGATCCACCTGAAGAAATTCAGTTAGACATGATTCGCAATCTAAGTAATGCCTCAGCTTATTCCGATTCCAAAGGTATCTTTGCCGCTCGCAAAGCCATCATGCAGTATTGCCAAGAAAAAGGTATTCAAGGGGTAGCCTTAGATGATGTTTATACCGGTAACGGTGTTTCTGAGCTGATAGTGCTTTCAATGAACGCATTGCTCAATGATGGTGATGAGGTATTGGTGCCAGCACCTGACTATCCCCTTTGGACTGCTGCGGTGAGTTTATCTAGCGGCACCCCAGTGCACTATCTTTGCGATGAGTCTAAAGATTGGGCGCCAGACTTAAACGATTTGCGTAAAAAAATTACACCTCGTACTAAAGCGATTGTGGTGATTAATCCAAACAATCCAACAGGTGCTATTTATTCCAAAGAAGTATTGCTCGAGATGACAAAAATTGCTCGCGAGCACGATTTGATTCTGTTTTCTGACGAGATCTACGACAAGATGTTGTATGACGAGGAGAAACATATCTCCCTCGCCGCCTTATCCACTGACGTAGTGACGATCACTTTTAATGGCCTCTCCAAGAACTACCGCTCATGCGGCTATCGCGCCGGCTGGATGGTGGTTTCAGGTGATAAAGAGATGGTGCGAGATTACATTGAGGGTCTGAATATGCTGTCCTCGATGCGCTTATGCGCAAACGTACCAGGGCAATACGCAATACAAACCGCGCTTGGAGGCTATCAAAGTATTAATGACTTAGTAGCTGAAGGTGGTCGCTTGGCAAGACAACGTGATCTCGCTTGGAAATTGATTACGGATATTCCAGGCGTTACTTGTGTCAAACCAAAATCTGCTTTGTATTTATTTCCCAAGCTAGATCCTGAGATGTATCCGATTGAAGATGATCAACAGTTTGTTGCTGACTTCTTAAAAGAAGAAAAAGTGCTGCTTGTGCAAGGCTCTGGTTTTAACTGGGGCAAACCTGATCACTTTCGTGTAGTGTTCTTGCCCCATGAAGATGTTCTCAAGGAGGCTATTGGTCGTCTTGCGCGATTCCTGGAGCGTTACCGTAATAAACATAGCCGTAAGACTTCTGCGGCTGCAGCAAAGACATCATGAAACCGATTCAAGTAGGTCTCTTAGGTATTGGCACTGTTGGTGGTGGTGTGTTCACAGTGCTCGAGCGTAACCAAGATGAAATCACTCGTCGTGCTGGTCGTGGCATTCGGATTAATACCGTTGCTGATCTTAATGTAGAGCGCGCTAAAGAAATCGTTAAAGATCGTGCGCAGATTGTTAGTGATGCTCGCGCTGTAATCAATAATCCTGAGATTGACATCGTAGTGGAGCTCATTGGTGGCTATGGTATTGCTAAAGATTTGGTTTTAGAGGCGATTGCTGCTGGCAAGCACGTGGTGACTGCCAATAAGGCTTTGATCGCCGTCCATGGCAACGAGATTTTTAAAGCAGCCCATGCTAAAGGCGTGATGGTGGCATTTGAAGCCGCAGTTGCTGGTGGTATTCCCATTATCAAAGCTTTACGCGAAGGTTTGACAGCAAATCGGATTGAATGGATCGCCGGTATCATCAACGGTACAACCAACTTCATTTTGTCTGAAATGCGAGATAAAGGCTTGGACTTTGACACCGTTCTTAAAGAGGCGCAACGCTTAGGTTACGCTGAAGCAGATCCTACATTTGATATTGAAGGTATTGATGCTGCTCATAAAGCAACCATCATGAGCGCGATTGCCTTTGGTATTCCGATGCAATTTGATAAAGCCTATGTAGAAGGTATTACCAAGTTAGCCGCAATTGATATTCGTTATGCAGAGCAATTGGGTTACCGCATCAAATTATTGGGTATCGCTAAGAAGACACCAACGGGTGTTGAGTTACGTGTACACCCCACTTTAATCCCTACAAAGCGTTTGATTGCTAACGTTGAAGGCGCTATGAACGCCGTGCAAGTATTCGGGGATGCAGTGGGTACTACTTTGTATTACGGTAAAGGTGCTGGCTCTGAGCCAACCGCATCAGCAGTGATTGCTGATTTGGTAGACATCACTCGCCTTCTGAGTGCTGATCCTGAGCATCGCGTTCCGTATTTAGCGTTCCAGCCAGATGCAGTGCAAAACACACCAATCTTGCCGATTAGTGAGGTTGTTACTGGCTACTATTTGCGCATGCGGGTGGCTGACCAGGCTGGCGTGTTAGCGGAGATCACTAAGATTCTGGCTTCACATAGCATCTCTATTGATGCCCTTTTGCAAAAAGAGGCAGAAGAGGGCGAGAGTCAAACAGATTTAGTGACTTTAACTCACGAGACTAAAGAGAAAAGTATGCTTGCTGCCATCAAAGAGATCCAGAACCTTAAAACTGTAGACGGCGAAGTGGTGAAGATTCGTTTAGAAAATCTGTCTTAAGTAAATTGATGCGTTACCAATCAACTCGTGGCAACAGTCCACAACAGTCCTTCTTGGAAATTCTATTGGGTGGATTAGCACCGGATGGTGGCTTATATTTACCAACTCAGTATCCAAAAGTAACTGCAGCTCAACTCGATTCTTGGCGCGGCTTATCTTATGCTGATCTGGCATATGAAGTCTTGAGCCTGTATTGCAGTGATATACCTGAAGCAGACTTGCGCACAATCTTACACAAGACCTATACCGCACAGGTCTATTGCAATGGCCGCCCTCAAGATAATGCCAAAGACATTACGCCGATACATTGGTTAGGTGAGGAGCATGCGACTCGTATTGGGCTCTTAAGTCTTTCGAATGGTCCAACCTTAGCCTTCAAAGATATGGCCATGCAATTATTAGGCAATCTTTTTGAATATGCTCTCAAGAAAAAAGGGCAGCAGCTCAATATCTTGGGCGCCACATCTGGTGACACGGGTAGTGCTGCTGAATATGCGATGCGCGGCAAGGACGGTGTAAAGGTATTTATGCTGTCGCCACGGGGCAAGATGAGTGCCTTCCAATCTGCGCAGATGTATTCCTTGCAAGACCCGAATATTTTCAATTTAGCAGTAGCTGGTGTCTTTGATGACTGCCAAGATATTGTGAAGGCAGTGAGTAATGACCATGCTTTTAAGGTCAAGAACAAAATTGGTACTGTGAACTCGATTAACTGGGGCAGGGTAGTTGCTCAAGTGGTGTATTACTTCCAAGGTTATCTTCTTGCTACTAAGTCGAGCAATGAGAAAGTGTCATTCACCGTGCCCTCAGGTAATTTTGGTAACGTTTGCGCTGGTCATATCGCTCGCATGATGGGTTTGCCAATTGCACACCTGATTGTTGCAACCAATGAGAATAATGTACTAGATGAGTTCTTCCGAACTGGCGTATATCGCGCACGCAAGTCTGCTGAGACACTGCATACCTCTAGCCCATCCATGGATATCTCCAAGGCAAGTAACTTTGAGCGCTTTGTATTTGACTTTATGGGTCAAGATGGTAAAGCATCGGCAGGAATGTTTAAGCAAGTCGACGAGACTGGTGGCTTTGATATTTCCAAAGATGCAGTCTTTAAAGATCTTGGTCAATATGGCTTCCAATCTGGTCGCAGCACTCACCAGAATCGCCTGGATACCATTCGTAATATTGATCAGCAATATGGTGTCATGATCGATACCCATACTGCTGATGGTGTGAAGGTAGCACGTGAGCATTTACAGGCCGGCATTCCGATGTTGGTACTCGAGACTGCGCTCCCAGTGAAGTTTGAAGAAACAATTCAGGAGGCTTTGGGTCGCCCCGCTGAGTGCCCGCCTGCATTTAAAGATGTCAAATCTAAGCCTCAGCGTGTAGAGAATATTAATGCTGACGTCAATCAGATCAAAGCATTCATCACCATGCATCTTAGTTAAAACAGAAGCAATTAATCATCACTATGACTAAGCCTCCAATGTTGACTGCGCAGCAAGCCTTGGATCATTTACTGTCTCACGCCAAGCCAGTCGCTGAACATGAAAGTATTGCGATGCAAGCATGCTTAGGCCGCGTTCTTGCTGAAAACGTGAATAGCTTAGTGGATGTACCGCCGCTGGATAACACCTCAATGGATGGTTATGCAGTTCGTACTGCTGATACTCAAAAACCTGGAAGCATCCTAAAGGTTACACAACGTATTCCGGCAGGTTCAGTGGGAACAGAGCTCCAAGTAGGAACTGCTGCGCGTATTTTTACTGGCGCACCAGTTCCTCCAGGTGCAGACGCGGTAGTCATGCAAGAGGATTGTGCTGTCCCTGAAAATTCAACTGATCAAGTACAGGTCGATGTAGTGCCAACAGTAGGTCAATGGATTCGTCGCAGGGGTGAAGATTTAACAACAGGTAAAACTGCATTAACTACAGGAACCTTCTTGCGTCCACAGGAGTTGGGTGTTGCTGCCTCTGCTGGCTTGACGCATCTCAACGTTAAACGCAGAGTCAAAGTTGCTGCATTCTTCACTGGCGATGAGCTATCTCTCCCAGGTGAGCCACTTAAGCCGGGTGGCATCTACAACTCCAATCGCGATACTTTGCTAGCTTGCCTTAAATCATTGGGATGTGATGCAAGCGATTTCGGTATTGTTCCTGATAATCTCAATGCAACAAGAGAGACATTGCGCAAAGCCAGCAAAGATCATGATCTCATCATTACTTCTGGCGGTGTATCCGTTGGCGAGGAAGATCATATTAAGCCTGCAGTCACTGCTGAAGGAAGATTGGATTTATGGCAGATTGCGATTAAACCCGGTAAGCCCTTGGCATTTGGTGCAGTTCGTAAATCAAATCAGCCTAAGGATGGTGAGGCTTGGTTCATAGGCTTGCCCGGTAACCCTGTTTCGAGCTTTGTAACCTTCTTGTTATTTGTAAGGCCATTTATTCTAAAGTTGCAAGGTCGCGAAGCAAAACAAGCTCAGGCTTATTTGATGCGCGCAGACTTTGATTGGCTTAAAGCTGATCGCCGCAATGAGTTCTTACGCGTTAAACTCAATAACAATGGTGGCCTAGATTTATTCCCCAATCAAAGCTCCGGTGTACTCACGAGCGCATCTTGGGGTGATGGTTTGGTGGATTGCCCGCCAAATCAGCCCATTAAAGCTGGTGATCTGGTGAAGTACATCCCATTTGATGCGCTACTTCGATAATCGGTTTACGATTTCCTTATGAAACTCCAATTACGATTCTTTGCCTCACTGCGTGAAGCTCTTGGTGTTTCGCAAGAGGACATTATTATTCCAGCTACTATTAAAACTATTGCAGACCTGAGAACGTATTTAATAGAGCGTGGTAATCCTTGGGCTGAAGTATTAGCAGAAAGTAAGGTATTGCGCTGTGCTTTGAATCAGGTCATGGTCGATGCTAGTACACCTCTAAAAGAAAACGCTGAAGTCGCTTTCTTTCCACCAGTGACTGGGGGTTGATATGTCCATCCGAATTCAAGAAAAAGATTTTGATGTCAGTGCTGAAATAGTAGGACTGCGCAAAGGTGACCCCAGAGTTGGTGCAGTAGTGAGTTTCTTGGGTACTGTGCGCGATATGAATGATGGTAGTCAAGTAAAGGGCATGACCTTAGAGCATTACCCTGGCATGACTGAAAAAGCATTACAAGAAATTTTGGATCAAGCTAAGGCGCGTTGGGATATCTATCAAACCTTGGTCATTCATAGAGTTGGACCGCTGCTACCTGAAGATCAAATTGTTTTAGTAGTAGTTACCAGCGCACACAGAGGCGAAGCATTTGCAGCATGTGAGTTCATCATGGACTATCTCAAGACGGCAGCTCCATTCTGGAAAAAAGAAGATACCCCTGAAGGTGCTCGTTGGCTCGACTCTAGGGTGACAGATGCTGCTGCAATGGAGCGTTGGAATAAAAAATAGTCATTAGTCCTCAGTAGTTGTAAAGGGTTAAACTAGTCCTAACATTTCAAGATGGTAGGTAATGTCAAATAATCAAGTCGGTAAATCAGGAAATGTAGGCCTATATTCTGCAATAGCAATGAGCATGAGTGGGATGATGGGCTCAGGGCTCTTCACGATTTTGGGCTTTGCTAATTTGACGGCTAAATCCCACTTTCCATACCCCTTTTTACTAGCAGGAATCGCGGTTCTGTTTACCGTTTACTCTTGCGCAAAGCTCAGCGCTACTTTTTCAGCTGGCGGAGGTCCCGCAGGATACATTGTCTCTGCATATGGCAATGGTTTTATTTCTGGTTGGATGAATACTTTTTTATATCTTGGATTTCTAGTATCAACCGCACTATATGCATCTGGATTTACAGAGTTTATTGTTGTTTTAACTGGTGATTTTTTCACCTCTTTTGAGTTAAAGCTGATAGGCAGTGCCTTGGTATTCACTTTGGCTTTAGTGAATTTACTGGGCGCAAGCATTGTTGGGCTTGCTGGTTTGATTGCAATTGGTATTGTATTTTTTTCACTGATTGGACTCAGTAGTTATGGCTTTTCACAACTTCCTTTAGCCAATTTAAGTTTTAGTGGGGGACCCATCAAAGATATGGCGATTGCAACAGGGATGCTCTATATCAACTATCAGGGTTTTGCTGTTGTGAGCAGCGCAGCTAGCTCAATGACTGAACCTAAAAAAATTATCCCGAAATCAATGTATATCGCTGTCTCACTAATAATCTCTCTTTATGTATTAGTAAGCTTTGTCATTATCCAAGTTACACCACTAGATTTGATACAAGCAGATCCAAGCAATGTCATTGGTTCCGCTGCTAATATTTTAATAGGTAGAGCAGGCTTTATTGCTATAGGTGTTGTCGCCTTACTGGCATGTGCGGCAGCTGTTAACGCTACGATATTTACCGCTACTAGAGTCCTGGGAGTGGTGGTCTCAGAGCACTCGAAAATACAATGGCTCAGCCAATCATTGGGACATAGTCAAACAAAGCAACTCTTGATCTCTTCCCTGATCGTTATTGCCTTGGTTTTAGGATTTCCACTAGAGATTGTCGGCAAGATGGCCAGCATGGCATTTCTATTGCTCTTTAGCGTAATTAGTTATGGGCATATTCTGATCCGTCGTCAAACGGGCGCTAATGCTTATATTCTGTGGTGCGGCGTAGTCATTAATTTGATCTTATTTATATCTTTACTGATTAACGAAATTAAGTCTGTACCTTCAGGAGCTATAGTTCTTGTCATTGCCTTACTGGGGACTTTATTGATGCAACTGAAATATAAATTCACTAAAGCCTGACATAGCTCAAAAGTAGTCATGTATTTCGGGTTATTTAAAAAATCCCAATTTCTCGCTTCGAGGAAGTCCCTTTAATTTCGCCTCTGCTTTAGATGCCTCTGATCGGTCGGGGTGCTCTTGAGTTGCCAATAGGACAACTGGTCTACGAGATCTCGTATAGCGTGCACCTTGGCCCGAATTATGGGCCTCTAGACGGTGTTCTAGGCGGTTAGTGATCCCAGCATAGTAAGTGCCATCAGCGCATTCGAGGAGGTAAACAAGCCAGGTCACAGTTGGGGTAAGTTCGCTTAAAAAGAGGGTGTAAAAGCCTTGAAATTTGTCATATTGCCCTTATATTCTATAGATAGATATATAGAGTACAAAAATGAGAATAGATAAGTTAACAACCAAATTTCAAGAGGCCCTAAGTGAGGCCCAAAGTATCGCTTTAGCCAAAGATAATCAATATATTGAACCAGCCCATGTATTGCTGGCAATGCTGCGAGATTCTGATGGGGCTGCCAAGAGCTTATTAACCCGCGCCGGTGTAAATGTATCAGGCCTTGAAAAAGGTATTGAGAAGATTATTAGCAATCTACCTGAGGTACAGGGTACGAGTGGCGAGGTCCAAGTTGGCCGAGATTTAAGTAACTGGCTCAATCTATGTGAAAAAGAAGCTAACAAGCGCAATGATCAATTTATCGCTGGTGAGTTGTTCTTACTAGTAGTTGCGGATGACAAAGGTGAGCTTGGCAAAGTTGCTCGTGAGAATGGATTAAATCGTAAATCGTTAGAAGCGGCTATTGATTTAGTGCGCGGAGGGGAATCAGTGAATAGTGCAGATGCTGAAGGTCAACGTGAGGCCTTAAAGAAATACACCATCGATTTAACTGAGCGTGCTCGGATGGGTAAGTTAGATCCTGTGATTGGTCGTGATGATGAGATTCGTCGCACGATTCAGATCTTGCAACGTCGTGGCAAGAACAACCCCGTACTGATTGGTGAACCGGGTGTGGGTAAGACTGCAATTGTTGAGGGCTTAGCGCAACGCATTGTTAATGGAGAAGTTCCTGAAACCCTGAAGAACAAGCGTGTCCTAGTTTTGGATATGGCTTTGTTGTTGGCAGGCGCTAAGTATCGTGGCGAGTTCGAAGAGCGCTTGAAGGCAGTGTTGAGCGATGTTGCTAAAGACGAAGGTCAAACCATCATCTTTATTGATGAGATTCATACGATGGTTGGTGCTGGTAAGGGTGACGGCGCAATGGACGCTGGCAATATGCTCAAGCCTGCCCTAGCACGTGGTGAATTGCATTGCATCGGCGCAACGACTTTAGATGAGTACCGGAAGTACATTGAAAAAGATGCAGCCCTCGAGCGACGCTTTCAAAAAGTCATGGTTGAAGAGCCTAGTGTTGAAGCAACGATTGCAATCTTGCGTGGTTTGCAAGAGCGTTATGAGCTTCACCATGGTATTGAGATTACTGATCCAGCGATTGTGGCTGCTGCAGAGTTATCGCATCGCTACATCACCGATCGTTTCTTGCCAGATAAGGCGATCGATTTAATTGACGAGGCCGGTTCACGTATTCGGATGGAGATTGATTCCAAGCCCGAGGTGATGGATAAATTAGAGCGTCGTCTGATTCAGCTCAAGATTGAGCGTGAAGCGGTGAAAAAAGAAAAAGATGAAGCTTCTCAAAAGCGTCTTGGCCTCATTGAAGATGAAATCAAGCGCCTAGGTGCTGAGTATGCTGATTTAGAAGAAATCTGGAAAGCGGAGAAGGGCGCTGTGTTGGGCGCTGCCAATCTGAAAGAAGAGATTGAAAAAGTTCGTGCTGACATCACTAAGTTACAACGCGAAGGTAAGTTGGAGCAAGTTGCAGAATTGCAATATGGAAAATTGCCAGAGCTTGAGGCCAAGCTCAAGTCTGCAGCAGCAGCCGAAGCTAAGGGCGATAAAAATGGCGTGGTGAAGAACAAGCTTTTGCGTACCCAGGTAGGCGCAGAAGAAATTGCTGAAGTGGTATCTCGGGCGACTGGTATACCGGTATCGAAGATGATGCAAGGTGAGCGCGATAAGTTACTCAAGATGGAAGAACTTTTACACAAGCGCGTGGTTGGGCAGGAAGAAGCAATTCGTGCGGTATCGGATGCTATCCGTCGTTCCCGTGCCGGCTTGTCTGAAGAGAATCGTCCTTATGGATCTTTCTTATTCTTAGGGCCGACTGGTGTTGGCAAGACTGAGCTGTGTAAGGCTTTGGCAGGCTTCTTATTTGATAGTGAAGAGCATCTCATTCGCATCGACATGAGTGAATTCATGGAGAAGCATAGCGTTGCGCGTTTGATTGGCGCGCCTCCAGGCTATGTGGGCTATGAAGAGGGTGGCTATCTCACTGAGCAAGTCCGTCGTCATCCTTATAGTGTGATTCTCTTTGATGAAATTGAAAAAGCACATCCAGATGTCTTCAATGTGCTCTTGCAAGTATTAGATGATGGTCGTCTAACAGATGGTCAAGGTCGTACTGTGGACTTTAAGAACACTGTGATCGTGATGACCAGTAATATTGGCTCGCATCTCATTCAGTCGATGACTGGTAAGAAACAGTTAGAGATTAAAGAAGCGGTATTTGAAGAGCTCAAGAGTCATTTCCGTCCAGAGTTCTTGAACCGTATTGATGAGATTGTGGTCTTCCATGGTTTGGACAAAGGCAATATTGCTAATATCGCTAAGATCTTGCTCAAGAACTTGTCAGATCGTTTGGCTAAGGTAGATATGCAGCTTGAGGTCAGTGATGCTGCCTTGAATAAAATTGCTGAAGTGGGCTTTGATCCTATCTATGGAGCAAGGCCACTTAAGCGGGCTATTCAGCAGCATATTGAGAACCCCGTTTCCAAGATGATTCTGGAAGGCAAGTTTGGGCCTAAAGATGTGGTGCCTGTGGATGTCGATAAAAAAGGCGACTTTAGCTTCACACGTCAGGTTCACTAAGTATTTCAGCAGAAATCGTTCTGCACCAGTAAACTCGGTACATGACTGTTGCCCTTACCAGTAGGCGCGCCAGTGATGTCCGGGTTATTGGTCTGATTAGCCTGGCGCACGGCAGCTCCCACTTCTTTCATTTGATTTTGCCTCCCATGTTTCCATGGTTGAAGGCAGAATTTGGCTTTAACTATGCTGAGCTTGGTTTGCTCATGACCATCTTCTTTGTGGTTTCCTGCATGGTTCAGGCAGCCTCTGGATTTTTAGTAGATCGTATTGGTGCTCGTCCTGTTTTGTTTGCTGGAGTTGGCCTGCTTGCATTGGCTGCTCTGACCTATTCACAAAGCAATGGGTATGCCATGTTGATTTTAGGGGCTGTGATTGCAGGATGCGGTAACGGCATTTTCCATCCCGTCGATTACACACTCATTAATCATAAAATTTCACCATCTAATTTGCCCTATGCTTACTCTGTTCATGGGGTTACAGGTTATTTAGGGTGGGCTGCTGCACCGGCCTTTATGGTTGCCATGACCACTGTATTTGATTGGCGGATTGCATTCTTGGCAGCAGCAGCACTTGAAGCATTGATTCTGTTAATACTTTGGCTTGGTCGAGACCGCTTAGCAGATGATGTCCAAGCAAGGCGGGAGGAATCGGAAACCAATCACGCTGCTAATAATCCTAGCGGTACACCGCTGAGTACTTTTGGATTTATGAGATTACCAGTCGTTTGGCTTTGCTGGATTTTCTTTTTCTTTAGCATGGCAGCAACTTCTGGGCTTCAATCCTTTGCGCCTACTGCACTCTTCGAAATTTATGATCTTGCCGTGAGCTCTGGAAATTACTATTTAACTTTACTGTCCATGGGTGGGGCAGGTGGCATGTTGTTGGGCGCTTATCTTGCTACACGTTTGAAAGTTCCAGAAAGAATTATCACCATCTGCTTTACCGTCAACATTCTGATGGGCCTTCTTTTAGCCACAGGTGCATTGCCCACGGAGATTATTGTGATGGCGTTCATTGTGATCGGCCTGGGTTTAGGTATTGCAGCACCTTCACGTGATTTGATGATTCGCTCTGCTACCCCTTCGGGTGCATCGGGAAGAGTGTATGGGATTGTGTATTCGGGGATTGATTTGGGTGCAGCCCTCAGTCCTTTGGCGTTTGGCATCCTATTGGATATCGGTATGCCTAAGCTCTTATTTATTGGTGTTGCTCTGCTGCAGTTGATGATTATTGTGATTGGTTTTAGGGTCTCTAATCTGAGCGTGGGCAAAACGGCTTAGTTAACTATTTCATTTCATAATATAAAATATCATTACACTGCGTAAAATGCGATCTAACCAGTTGCAATGAATTGCATCTCGTTAAGTGAGTCATCCTTCCACATTATAAAAATATATATTTAAGTTATTGTTTTTAAACAACTAAATATTTTTATATATTACTGTAATACCCCTTGCTTGCTTGCTTGAACTGTCTAAACTCTTATATAAGACATAAGAGTTAACTGTCTCAATATTTGAAGTACTTGTTTAACTTAGGGAGAAAAACATGGCAGATCGCAAAGCAGAAATCGCAGCGCTACAAAAGGATTGGGATACCAATCCACGTTGGCAGGGCATTACCCGTGGTTACACAGCAGAAGACGTTGTTCGGCTGCGTGGTTCGTTAAAGATTGAACACACCTTAGCAAAGCATGGCGCTGAGCGTCTTTGGCAATTGGTGAATAACGAAGCTTACGTTAATTGTTTAGGCGCATTAACTGGTGGCCAGGCAATGCAGCAAGTGAAAGCGGGTATTCAGGCGATTTATTTATCAGGCTGGCAAGTTGCTGCCGATGGTAACTCTTCTGCTGCTATGTACCCAGACCAATCTTTATATCCAGTAGATTCAGTTCCTAAGATGGTAGAGCGTATTAATAATTCATTCCAACGTGCAGATGAAATCCAGACAGCAAAAGGAATTAATAAAGGCGATGCCGGTTACATTGAGTACTATGCTCCAATTGTTGCTGATGCTGAAGCTGGTTTCGGTGGTGTATTGAATGCCTTTGAATTGAGTAAGGCGTTGATCAAGCAGGGCGCTGCCGGCGTTCACTTCGAAGACCAATTATCTTCAGTGAAAAAGTGCGGTCACTTGGGCGGCAAGGTATTGTTGCCAACGGCTGAATCTGTACAAAAATTGATCTCTGCTCGCTTAGCTGCCGACGTGATGGGTGTACCAACGATCATCTTGGCGCGGACTGATGCTGAAGCTGCTGATTTATTGACCTCTGACTATGATGAAAACGATAAGCCATTCTTAACGGGTGAGCGCACGCCAGAAGGCTTCTACAAAACTCGTAAAGGTTTGGATCAAGCAATCTCACGTGGTTTGGTATATGCCGCTTACGCTGACATGGTTTGGTGTGAGACTGGTACGCCTGATCTTGATTTTGCGCGTAAATTTGCTGAAGCAATTCGTGCAAAGTTCCCAGGCAAGATGTTGGCTTACAACTGTTCACCATCTTTTAACTGGAAGAAAAACTTGGATGATGCAACGATTGCGGTGTTCCAGCGTGAGTTGGGCGCGATGGGTTACAAATATCAATTTATTACCCTCGCTGGTATTCACTCAATGTGGTACAACATGTTTGACTTGGCGCAAGACTACTCCAAGCGTGGCATGACTGCTTATGTTGAGAAAGTTCAAGAGCCAGAATTTGCTGCTCGTGAGCGTGGTTACACTTTTGTTTCACATCAGCAAGAAGTTGGCACTGGTTACTTTGATGATGTCACTACCGTCATTCAGGGTGGCAAGTCTTCTGTAACAGCCTTAACTGGTTCTACTGAAGAAGAGCAGTTCCATTAATCCTCGGTAGATCCCTAAGTAGTCTGTAGTAGCAGTAGCACTCATTACTGCCACGGCATCTAAATTACCCCACAAGGGTGACTTAGATGCCGTTTTCGTATACATTCTTCTCATGACGAATTGCATACTGTGTACAGAGACACTCAAGCCAGAAGAGGGTGAACTCATCTGGCGTGGAGATGACTGTCGCGTTATCCTCGTGAATGATCCTGACCTACCCGGTTTTTGTAGAGTGATCTGGAATTATCATGTCGCCGAAATGAGTGATCTCACCTATGGTGAGCGTGAGCATCTCATGACGCTAGTGTTCGTTGTAGAAGAGGGTATTCGTCATGTCATGCAACCAGACAAAGTCAATATTGCCGCCTTAGGCAATATGGTTCCCCATATTCACTGGCATGTCATCCCTAGATTTAAAGATGATGCTTTTTATCCTGGATCCATTTGGTCTCCTAGAATTCAGAAAGCCCCAGATTTAGTCTTGAGTATGCGGCAGAAAGCAGCGCTAGACCTTCCAAATGCTATTCGCGAGCAGATTTCTCGGTTATATTAGTACAAATAAAAACTATAAAAGTAGGTAATAGTTTCGTAAGTTTCTCAAAATACTCACTAGGAGACATAAATGAGTCATTGGTTATTGAGTAAGTCTAATTTTTTGGTATTGGCCTTGCTGGGTCTTTTCGCTTTGAGTGTAAATGCTCAAACTAAATGGGATTTAGCAAGTGCATATCCAGTCAGTAATTTTCATACTGAAAATCTCCAGCAGTTAGCTATAGATGTTGAAAAAGCTACTGACGGTAAGTTGAAGATTGTGGTTCATCCAAATGGCTCCTTATTTCCTGCGAACGGCATTAAGCGTGCCGTCCAAACTGGACAGGCCCAAATAGGTGAGGTATTGATCTCAGTATTGGCGAATGAAAATCCTATTTTTGGTGTCGATTCGATTCCATTCTTGGCAACTAGCTACAAAGATTCAGAAAAGCTGTGGAAGCTTTCCAAAAATGCCACTGAATCAGCTTTGCAAAAGCAGGGTTTGAAGGTGGTATATGCCGTACCTTGGCCTCCACAAGGTCTTTACTCTAAGAATCCTATTAATTCAGGCGCAGATATGAAGGGTTTGAAGTGGAGAGCCTATAACCCAGCCACATCCAAGATTGCTGAATTGGTTGGCGCTCAGCCAGTAACTGTTCAGGTTGCTGATTTAGCTCAAGCTATGGCTACAGGCACTATTAACTCCATGATGACATCCGGTGCAACTGGTGTGGATATCAAGGCATGGGAAAGTTTGAAGTATTACTATGAAGTAGATGCATGGTTACCCAAGAATATTTTGATGATTAATCAAAAGGCATTTGATGCATTGGATAAACCAACACAAGCTGCGTTGCTTAAAGCTTGTACTGAAGCTGAAAAGCGTGGCACAAAGGTTTCTGAAGAAAAGACCAAGTTATACAACGAGACTTTGGCTAAGAACGGCATGGTCGTACAAAAGCCATCCCCCCAGTTGAAGAACGATTTGGATAGAGTTGGCCGCATCATGGTTGCCGAATGGATTCGCAGTGCTGGTGATGAAGGGCAAAAAATCATCGAAGACTTTAAAAAGTAAGATTGATGCACGCACCACGAAGTTATTATGGCCGTCTTTTAGATGGTCTGATTCAAGGGGCCGCCACTTTGGCGGCCTTATGTATTCTCAGCATTTGTATTCTGATGGTTTCAATGTCACTCTCTCGAGAGTTTGGCATCAACCTCCGCGGAGCTGATGATCTCATTGCCTGGTTATGTGCGGCCTCAGCCTTTTTAATACTGGGCCAAACATTTCAGCATGGAGGTATTGTCCGGGTTGAGATTTTCTTAGGCACATTGAATGATGTATGGAAAAAGCGCCTAGAAATTATTGGTTTAGTAGTTATGTCTGGCTTTTGCCTCTTTGCATTAGTTGCTTTTTCTCTATTTGTCTATCAAAGCTGGGAATTTAATGATGTCTCGCAAGGGCAAATTATTGTGCCTTTATGGATTCCACAAATATGTACTGCTTTGGGTTGCTTGATTTTTTTCCTAGCAGTTGTTGATGAATTAATTCGAGTGATTAAAGGAGGTAAGCCTCGCTATCAACAAATGGCAGAGCAGCGCTTATCAGCTGGTGATTTTGGAGAGACCTTGTGAGCATTACTCTGATCGCCCTGGTTTTATTGGTCTTGATGGCTTTCTTGCTATTGATGGGTATCTGGATTCCTGCTGGCGTAGCAATCACCGCTTGGTTTGGCTTAGCGTTTTTCTCAGATAAAGACACGATGCTAAATTTAGCCAATGTTTGGTGGAATTCTAGCTCGTCGTATACCTTGGCCTCTTTGCCTTTATTTGTTTGGATGGGAGAGATTCTCTTTAGAACTAAATTATCCGAGCAAATGTTTACTGGTTTGTCTCCATGGCTAAATTGGTTACCAGGTCGGCTGATGCATGTGAATATTTTGGGGTGCGGAATTTTCGGCTCTGTTTCTGGTTCATCTGCAGCAACCTGCGCTACTATCGCGAAGTCTGCTTTGCCTGAGCTAACAAAGCGTGGTTACGATGAAAAGATAACCCTCGGCTCTTTATCTTGTGCTGGTACTTTAGGGATCTTAATTCCGCCCTCAATCACCATGGTGGTTTATGCCGTAGCAGCCGATCAATCTATTATTAGAATCTTTTTAGCGGGATTCATTCCTGCTGCTATTTTGATGGGCCTATTCTCTGGCTATATTGTTGTCTGGGCTTTGATGAACCCGAGCAAAACACCTCCAGCAGAAAAATATTCTTGGCAGCAGCGCCTACATTCCATTGGGCAATTAATGCCCTGTACCGCATTAATTATCTTTATTGCCTGGTTGATGTTAGCTGGTTACTCTACCGCGACGGAGGCCGCAGCTTATGGAGTGGTGGGCTCTTTAATATTGGCGGGAGTAGGCCGCAATCTATCTTGGTCTAATTTTTGGCAAAGTTTACTTTCTGCTGCTCGACTGACAGCCATGATTATGTTTGTGCTGGGAGCAACCTCGTTTTTGTCTATAGTGATGAGCTATACCGGAATACCGCGTGGATTGGCAGAATGGGTGCAAAGTATGCATCTTTCACCCTGGGCACTGATTTTTGTTTTAACCATTGTTTATATTATGTTGGGTACTGCTTTAGATGGTATTTCGATGATTGCCTTAACAACGGTGACTGTATTACCTATGGTGCAGCTAGCTGGATTTGATTTGGTTTGGTTTGGTATTTTTATTGTGCTCTTGGTAGAGATTGCAGAAGTCACGCCACCAGTTGGATTTAATCTATTTGTTTTGCAGAGTATGACCGGAAAAGATAGCAACTACATCGCCAAAGTTTCCCTACCTTTTTTTGCCATGATGGTCGTAGCAGTTGCGATGATCACAATATGGCCCGAACTAGTGACATGGCTGCCAGATCAGTTTTTGCAAAAAGAAATTAAGTAGCTTTAATGCAGCTCAAGAGATCTAGGAAAGTCCCCGGCAAGATTGACATCCTTGATTCAGGGGATGTAGCTCTCTTGGTAGATTTTCGAAGCTATCCAGAGCCTTTAAGTAAGATTCACCAATTATCTGAACTCTTATCTTCTCTTTCGCCCGTATGGCTTTTAGATTTAATCCCAGGCATTGATAGTCTGTTGGTCGTACTCAAATTTTCAGACTATCACTATCGAGATACTCGTGCTATAGCTAAAGTAGAAATTGAGGCTTTACTCAAAAAGCTATTGAGTGAGAAAAAACAAGAGACCAAGAGCGAGGTGGTTCATCGCATTCGGGTCTGCTATGACCCCGAGCTGGCTCCAGATTTATTGGCGAGTGCCGAGAAATGTAAATTAACAGTGCGAGAATTCATTAATCGCCATAAAAACTCCGAGATTAGAGTGGATATCTTGGGCTTTATGCCAGGATTTTCATACTGCAGTGGTTTAGATCCCAGCTTAAATCTGCCACGATTGGAGTCGCCTAGAACCACTGTGCCCGCAGGTTCCGTGGCTATCGCTGGATTGCAAACAGCAATTTATCCGCAGTCTACCCCGGGAGGCTGGAACATTATTGGCAGAAGTCCTGAAGTCTTATTTGATTCCAGCAAGCCTCGCCCGAGCTTACTGATGGCTGGTGAGCGCGTTGAGTTTATTGAAATTGATTTACTTGAATTCCGTAAAATTGAAGCGCAAAATTTGACCAAGCTAGCACAAAGCATGCCCAAGTCAAAATCATCAAGCTATGCTATTGAAGTTATATCTCCAGGTTTGCAAACAACTATTCAAGGTTTGCCTCGTTATGGGTTTGCGCATTTAGCACTTAGTGCTGGTGGACCAATAGATCAAGAAAGTGCACGATTAGCAAATGCCTTATTAGGCAATCCCGATGATGCAGCTGGGCTAGAGATAGCGGGAGCTGGAACAAAGTTACTATTTCATGAGGATGTATGGGTGGCCTGGGTAGGAGCTCGGTGTATAAGTCAAGTAAATGGCACTGCCATTCCGGGTAATCGTCCGGTATTTTTACGTAAAGGAGAAACCTTAAGCTTTGGACCCATGCTACAGGGATATCGGATTTTTTTAGCGCTCAGCGGCGGTATTGATAGTGAGTTTATTTTAGGCGGGAGGGGTTCCCATCTCAGCGCCGGCATTGGTGGTAAAGCATTGCAAAAAGGGGATGTTCTGTGCTTACCCCGCGCGCAAGATTCTTGCCAAATACCATTCTTTAAAAAACTCAAAGAAGCACAAATTTCTTTTCCAAAGTGGTCAATTGCTTCGCCTGCCTTGCCAGGAGAAAAGATAGAGCTTATCAAGGTCCTACCAAGTATTCATTTGGATGTTTTGAGTTCAGCCGAACAAGATGCGCTATGGAGAACTGTTTGGACTATATCTTCACAAAGCAATCGCATGGGAATGCGTTTAGAAAGTGATTTTAAGATTTCGAGCCCTTTAACAGGCATCGCCTCTCAAGGAATCTGGTTTGGTACTGTTCAGCTACCACCCTCTGGTCAACCTATCCTCATGATGGCCGAGCATCAAACTACAGGGGGATATCCTAGACTCATGGAAATGATAAGTTCTGAGCGATCCAAATTGGCTCAATTGAGGCCGGGTGACAAAATACAGTTTTTGCCGATTACACTGGATGAAGCTGATCAAATAAATGCATTGTATTTTATTGAGCAGAGAAAAATATTTGATAATGTGCGAATAACTCTTTTGGCGAAATCATGAAACAGAAAATTGATCTAAATAGTGACATGGGAGAGGGATTCGGTGCCTGGGAGATGGGTAATGATCTCGCCCTTTTAGACTATATTGACTCTACTAATATTGCTTGCGGGTGGCATGCTGGAGATCCCGAGCGTATGAAAAATTTAGTGGCTGCTGCTATTGAAAAGGATGTATTTATTGGCGCTCATCCAAGCTTGCCAGATCTAATGGGTTTTGGTAGAAGAGAGATGGCTATTACCCCGAACGATGCCTACAATTTTGTTCTATACCAGGCGGGCGCACTACAGGCTTTTATTCGAGCCCAAGGCGGGATACTCCATCATGTTAAGCCTCATGGTGCTTTCTATAATCAAGCAGCAAAAGATAAGGGCTTGGCACTCGCAATTGCCCAAGCAGTAAAAGATCTAGGCGATGGCATCATTTTGTATGGCCTAGCTTCCAGTTGTTTCGTTGAGGCCGCAAAAGAGATCGGCGTTCCTATCTGGCAAGAAGTCTTTGCAGATCGACGTTACACCTCAGAAGGTTATTTAGTCCCACGCACTCAGCCGGGGGCTTTAATCGAGAGCGAGGACCAGGCGGCAGCCCAGGCACTGCAAATGGTTCAAAAAGGCGAAGTGCTTGCATTAGATGGCAGGATTGTCAAAGTCCAAGCTGATACTTTATGCATTCATGGAGATAGCCCAACAGCTCTTGATTTTGTGAAAAAGATCAATGCTCTTTTGTAATAAAACTAAGTTTTAGACCTCAATATGCTATATCTAAAAATTAGAAGAGCGGTACCGACACTTTTCATCAGCTTGTTTTTCTTTAGCTTGGCGTCTGCAGCAGAGATTCAGGTTATTACTTCAGGTGCTTTTGCAGAAGCGTTAAAAGATTTGGCTCCTCAATATGAAAAACAATCCTCTAATAAGGTGATTATTGCTTATGGCTCATCGATGGGGGCTGCACCCGATTCCATCCCATCAAGATTGGCTAAGGGCGAGAAATTTGATGTACTTATTTTGGCTGCGCCAGCATTAGATGGATTTATTAAAAGCGGAGTAGTTCAGCTAGGCACGAGAGTGGATTTGGTTGCCTCAGTTATGGGTGCCGTAGTAAAGACGGGTGCTCCAAAACTCGATATTAGTACTATGAGTGGTCTTAAATCAGCACTACTAAATGCTAAGTCGGTTGCGTATTCTGCTAGTGCGAGTGGTGTGTATTTATCGACTGAGCTCTTTCCGAAAATGGGTATTTCGGAACAGATGAATAAGACTGCCAGAAAAATATACAGCGAGCGGGTGGCCTCGGTGGTTGCCCGTGGAGAGGCTGACTTAGGTTTTCAGCAAGTGAGTGAGCTATTGCCTATACCAGGCGTTACATTTATTGGCGAGCTGCCACCTGAGGCACAAAAAACGGTTCTGTTCTCGGCTGGCATCACTAGCAATGTTACTAACTTAGACAGCTCTCGAGATCTCATCGCATTTCTAGCTTCATCAAAGGCAGTTCCGATTATCAAGAAAGCTGGATTGAACCCAGTATTGCCAGTTTTACCGTGGTCAATTCAAAATCATAGCCAATGAATGCAAGAATGACTTGCTGAGGCTCCGCTTAGGCCAATCTTTTGAGAGCTTCTAGATAGTTTTCTGGATTCAGTGGCTGTCCTTCACGTTGCGCTTCCCACATCACTTGCCCTAAACATTCCATAATGAGGTGCTGGGCTTCATGCTTCGATCCTGTTTTCTTCATGAGCTTTTCTGCTACTTCTTGAATGCCGGGTGGCTGATTGATGGAGATCTGCTCGCTAATCGATAGATGCATGGAAAGATGTAAAAAAGGATTGGTTTCGCCACGTTCTGGTGTGTAGTCCTCTGCTAAAGCACCCTCAGGATCTGTTAGTAGACCGTGATACTCCGGGTGATCTACCATCCAATCACTCGCAAGTGTTTCCATTGGGTCTAGGATGTGGCCATCCATTTTCTTCTTCCAGGTGTCGCAGAAAAAGCGACGAACTTCTTCTCGAGTTGGATTAAATATCGCCACGCACTTTTCCTTTGCCAGTTTTTTGTTTAAAGCCACATAAAGGCTCAACAATGCATTGGGCACAATCTGGATTACGTGCCTTACAAGTGTATCTTCCATGCAGGATAAGCCAATGATGCGCATCTAGTAAATACTCTTTAGGTACGCGTTTGAGTAATTGCTCTTCCACTTTCACCACATCTTTGCCAGGTGCCAAGCCAGTGCGATTGGAAACTCTGAAAATATGTGTATCGACTGCAATGGTGGGCTGCCCATAGGCAGTATTGAGAATCACGTTCGCAGTTTTTCTACCAACCCCTGGTAAAGCTTCTAGTTCTTCACGCGTTTGCGGAACCTTGCCATGATGTTGATCGATTAGCAGACGGCAGGTTTCTTGAATATGCCTGCCCTTAGAGTTAAATAAACCAATGTGCTGAATAAATGGCTTCACCCCTTTCTCGCCAAGATCTAAAAGAGCTTGAGGTGTATTGGCAATCTTAAAGAGTTTGCGGGTGCCTTTATTGACAGATACGTCAGTCGCTTGTGCTGAAAGCAATACTGCAATGAGTAACTCAAATGGTGAGCTGTACTCTAACTCTGTAGTGGGTTTTGGATTATTGGCCTTCAGTTGCTCAAAAAAAGCACGCCGCTTATCAGGATTCATCATTTCTGTTGCTGAGAACGTGTAATCGCAGCAGCAATGATGGCGCGTTTACGTTCTTGCTCTTTCTTTTGTTCATCTGATGTTGGGGTATCGGCATTAATCGCTATTAATTTAGCAGCAGCTTTTTTTGCCAAACGATCATCATTGTCTTTTTGTTCTCTATCAAGGCGCTGCTTTCGCTCGTGATAACGCTGACGTGAAATGTCTGCTAAGTCTGTTGACCAGGCATTCCAACCTGTTTGATTGCCCGTAACATCGATCATGATGATGCAATCAACAGGGCATGGTGGGATACAAAGATCACAACCAGTGCACCACTCAGTTAAAACAACATGCATTTGTTTTGAAGCACCAACAATGGCATCTACAGGACACGCCTGAATACATAGCGTACAACCAATGCATTTTTGTGTATCAATGAAGGCTACTGGTCTAGGGCGTTCCATACCGCAGTCGGGATCAATCGTCGGGTGCAGCTCAAAAGCATCTTGTGGATAAATGGGAGGGAGGATTTTACTTAGACGCGTAATGCCATCAATACCTCCTGGTGGGCAACGATTGGGCAATGCTTCGCCACTGGCCATTGCTTCTGCATAACCTCTGCAATCGGGATAACCGCATTTAGTGCATTGAGTTTGAGGAAGGGTGTCTTCCAAGCGATCAGCAAGTTCGTTCGCTTGTGTGGTCTTCATTACTGGTTGGTGAGCTAAAAAAGTGAGGGCCTTAGCCCCCACTGATTAATGCTTAGTTAGAGTCTTCTAATTTAGGAGGCCTTGCTTTAGTTCCGTTATGTGCAACTTGGTGCTCGCGAATGAACGATTTAATCTTCGGGTAAACCTTATCACGCCAACGACGACCAGCAAAGATACCGTAGTGACCAGCGCCAGTAACTTCGTAGTGCGCTTTATCCTCTTTTGGAATACCAATACACAAGCCATGAGCCGAGCGAGTTTGTCCGCTTCCAGAGATATCGTCAAGCTCACCCTCTACCGTCAGAAGTGCTGTCTTGGTAATGTCTTGAGGCTTTACTAGATCACCGGCTACTTCCCAAGTGCCATTCGGTAAGGCGTAATCTTGGAAAACAGTCTTAATGGTATCTAAATAGAACTTAGCATCTAAATCCAATACCGCGTTGTACTCATCATAGAAGCGAATATGTGATTCGGTATCCTGTTCGTCACCCCGCACGAGATCTTGGAAGTAGTCCCAATGTGATTGCAGATGGTTCTGTGGGTTCATAGCAATAAAGCCAGTGTGTTGCAAGAAACCTGGATAAACTTTGCGACCTACGCCGGGATAGCTTGGCGGCACTTTATAAATCACATGACTTTGGAACCACCCATATGATTTTTGCTCAGCCAAGTTATTCACAGAGGTAGGTGATTTACGGGCGTCAATTGGGCCACCCATCATGATCATCGATGCAGGTGTTACTTCACCAGCAGAAGCCATTAAGGAGATGGCGCCTAAGGTTGGAACAGTAGGCTGACAAACAGATATAACATGCAAATCTTTTGCGCCAATCGTACGAATAAATTCTTGGATGTAGTGAACGTAGTCATCCAGGCCAAACTCACCATCTGCAACTGGTACATTACGCGCATCGATCCAGTCCGTAATGTAAACCTTGTGATCTTGCAAAAGAGTGCGAACGGTATCGCGCAACAAAGTAGCATGGTGCCCGGACATGGGGGCAACGACCAATACAACGGGATCTTCCTTGAGGCTCTTGATGGTTTCTACATCATCTGAAAAGCGCTTGAAGCGAACTAAGTTACAAAAAGGTTTTGCAACGATAGTTCTTTCATGAATGGCTACTTCTTGACCATGTGCTTGTACTGAGCGAATGCCAAATTCTGGTTTTGTATAGTTTTTACCTAAGCGATAGAGAAGTTCGCAGCTAGCAGCTAAACGCTCGGATCCTGGAACCATTGATGCAGGGTTGGAGGCATTAATAAATGCCTCAGAGGCTGCTCGTGCCCATGAACTGATTGGTTGCAGTAAGGCTGTTTGGAACTCGTGTAACTGATATAGCATTCTAGCTCCTGTAATTCTGTATATCCGCTTGTTATCCTAAAACACGGGCGATTGCTTTGGCTACTTTATCAATATTTTTGGTATTGAGTGCTGCAACACAAATGCGTCCAGTGGAGAGGGCATAAATGCCATCTTCTTTCTGTAAGCGTTCAACTTGCTCAGCCGTTAAGCCTGAGTAAGAAAACATTCCACATTGCTGTTCGATAAAAGCAAAATCTTGCTTCACGCCAGCAGCAGCGAGTTTTTCAACGAGACCATGACGCATTGCTTTAATACGGTCGCGCATTTCTGCCAACTCATCTTCCCATAGCTTGCGCAATTCTGGAGAATTCAAAACAGCAGCTGCAATGGCAGCACCGTGAGTTGGAGGATTTGAATAGTTGGTACGAATCACGCGCTTTAATTGGGAGAGCACGCGAGTAGATTCATCTTTGCTTTGTGTCACGATAGACAGAGCGCCTACACGCTCACCATAGAGTGAGAATGACTTAGAGAAGGAGCTCGATATAAAGAAGGACATACCAGACTGCGCAAAGAGACGAACTGCAATACCGTCTTGTTCAATTCCTGCTGCAAAGCCTTGATAAGCCATATCCAGGAAGGGAATCAGACTCTTGTTCTTACAGATATCGATCACTTGACGCCACTGAGCTTCAGTGATGTCGGCACCCGTAGGGTTATGGCAGCATGCATGTAAAAGCACGGTTGTGTTCTTCGGGAATGATTCTAAAGATTTCACCATGCCAGCAAAATCAACACTACGAGTTTTGCCATCGAAGTAGGTGTATTCAATAACCTCAAAGCCAGCGGATTCAAAAATACCGCGATGGTTTTCCCAGGTTGGGTTGCTGATAGCGCAAGGCGCATTGAGATTGAGGCGCTTAATAAAGTCGGCACCAACTCGTAATGCACCAGTGCCACCCAAACATTCTGCAGTCACAACGCGGCCATCTTTAATCAGCGCCGAGTCAGTACCAAACAATAAAGTTTGAACTGCACTGTTATATGGGTTTGGACCTTCAATTGGAATGTAGCTGCGTGGAGAATGTTTAGCAACAATCGCCTCTTCCGCTTTGACCACTGCCTTGAGGAGCGGTACTTTGCCTTCATCGGTGTAGTACACACCAACACCAAGGTTTACTTTGTCAGGACGTTGATCTGCAACGTAGGCTTCTGTGAGGCCAAAAATAGGATCTTTAGGGGCTAATTGGACTGAGGCAAACAGGGTCATTGGAGGTCGAAAATGATGGTTTAAAGGTAGTTTTGCAAGTAATTACCGTTGAATTTAGCTTAATTATCGGTTTTAGATTCCAGAATCAACTATTTCCAAATAAAAACGGCAAAATCATTGTTTGTACAAAATTCGCTGTAAAGAAAACTTACAGATGAAATGATAGCCGAGATGCCCCCTAAGTCCCCCAAAACTGCCCCGAATCCTGCAGCTAAAGAAGATATCAAAAAGCCGGTTGCCGACCCACTGGGCGAAGCTGGTCATGATCTAGACCCCACCAAATTTGTTAGCTTTCCAGATTCTCCATACCTCCTTTATCAGCCCTTTAAACCGGCTGGGGATCAACCAGAGGCTATTCAGGCTTTGGTAGAGGGGATTGAGGATGGGCTCACTTTTCAGACTCTGCTGGGGGTTACGGGGTCTGGAAAGACCTTCACCATGGCCAATGTCATCGCCAGAACAGGTCGTCCAGCCATTATTTTTGCCCCAAATAAGACCTTAGCCGCTCAGCTCTATAGCGAATTTAGGGAGTTTTTCCCAAAAAATGCGGTTGAGTACTTCGTCAGTTACTACGATTATTACCAACCGGAGGCTTACGTCCCTCAGCGCGATCTCTTTATCGAAAAAGATTCATCAATTAATGAGCATATCGAGCAGATGCGACTCTCCGCAACCAAGAGCCTGCTAGAGCGACGTGATGTCATCATTGTTGCAACTGTTTCTGCAATTTACGGTATTGGTAATCCTGGTGACTATCACAGCATGGTGATGACATTACGTCCTGGCGACAAAATGAGTCAACGTGATATTTTGATGCGCTTAATTGCGATGCAATACGATCGCAATGAGACAGATTTCAAGCGCGGCGTGTTTCGAGTGCGGGGGGATACGATTGATATTTTCCCGGCTGAACATAATGAGTTGGCAGTGCGCGTTGAATTATTTGATGATGTGGTCGAGAGTTTGCAATTTTTTGATCCACTCACTGGCAAAATTCGTCAGAAAATTCCCCGTTTTACAGTCTATCCAAGTTCACACTATGTGACGCCTCGCGAGACAGTACTCAAGGCGATTGAAACAATCAAGGTGGAGTTACGTACTCGCCTAGATGAGTTTGTTAAAGATGGCAAACTCGTTGAGGCGCAACGCCTAGAGCAGCGGACTCGATTTGATCTTGAAATGCTCAACGAGTTGGGTTTTTGTAAGGGCATTGAGAACTACTCTCGCCATTTATCTGGAGCCTCTCCGGGTGAGGCTCCGCCAACCTTGGTGGACTATCTCCCAAATGATGCTTTGATGTTCTTAGATGAAAGCCATGTCTTGATTGGACAGCTCAACGCCATGTATAACGGCGACAAATCGCGCAAACATACTTTGGTCGAGTTCGGTTTTCGTTTACCTTCGGCGATGGATAACCGGCCACTCAAATTTACAGAGTTTGAAACTAAGATGCGTCAAACTATTTTTGTTTCTGCAACACCAGCTGATTATGAAAAAACTCACCAAGGTCAAGTTGTTGAGCAAGTCGCGCGACCAACAGGATTAGTTGATCCAGAAATTGAAGTATTACCAGCAAGTACCCAAGTTGATAATTTGCTAGATCAGATTCATGAGCGCGTCAAAGTAAAAGAGCGCGTTTTGGTAACGGTGCTGACCAAACGGATGGCAGAGCAATTAACAGATTATCTTTCTGATAACGGTGTGAAAGTGCGTTATGTTCACTCAGATATCGATACCGTTGAACGGGTTGAAATTTTGCGGGACTTACGCTTAGGGGTCTTTGATGTCTTAGTGGGTATCAACTTGTTACGTGAGGGTTTAGATATTCCAGAGGTTTCTCTAGTAGCGATTTTGGATGCCGATAAAGAAGGCTTCTTACGCTCAGAACGCAGCTTGATTCAGACGATTGGACGGGCTGCACGAAATATTCGGGGTAAAGCTATTTTGTATGCCGATAGGGTGACCGATTCCATGCGCAGGGCGATGGGGGAAACCGAAAGACGCCGTACCAAGCAAATTGCCTTTAACAAGCTCCATGGAATTGTGCCCAAAGGGGTTCAAAAGCGGATTAAGGACATTATTGATGGCGTCTATGACGTCAAAGAGAAGCGTGATGAGATGCAGATTGAGCAGGAACGAGCTCGCTATGAGGATATGAGTGAGAAGGATCTGGCAGGCGAAATCAAGCGCTTGGAGAAGCAAATGAACGCTGAAGCCAAGAATCTTGAGTTTGAGAAGGCGGCTAGTACTCGGGACCGTCTGACCAAGGTGAAGGAAATGGCCTTTGGGGCTCGTTCCAGGGACTCAATAGGTCAGAACTAGTTAACAGAAGGGTTTTATAGAGCTATCTCCGAGCAATTTTATAGGGCATATGGTAAAGTTGAGTGAATTGGTCGGGTATTACCCATCTGATCATGAGCTGTCCATAAACAATCCATTACCAAGGTGAAATATGAGACTTACAACTAAAGGCCGTTTTGCAGTAACTGCAATGATCGATTTAGCCCTGCGTGAAGCGCATGGTCCTGTAACTTTGGCTGGAATTAGCCAAAGACAAAAGATTTCCCTTTCCTATTTAGAGCAATTGTTCGGCAAATTACGCCGTTTCAATATCGTCGAGAGTACTCGCGGCCCTGGGGGCGGTTACACCCTTGCCCGAACTGCTGATGCCATTAGCGTTGCAGACATCATTGTTGCTGTCGATGAGCCAATAGATGCGACCCAATGTGGTGGTAAAGGCAATTGTCATAGCGACGAAGAGGAACATGGTCATTGCATGACCCATGATCTTTGGAGCAACCTCAATCTCAAAATGGTTGAGTACTTAAGCTCTGTTAGTTTGCGCAACCTGGTTCAGCAGCAAGAAGGGCGCGGAGTAGTGATTCAAGACATGCGTCAGAAGAAAGTTAAAGTTGAAAGTGCGAAAGCTGAAAAACTAGCACCAGCACTTGCAGCCAAAAAAGAAGTTGTTCCTAAAGCACCATTAATTAATTCAGTATTTAATTTGGCGCGTCAAAGTTAATAGTAGTAATTTATCTATAAGTAAATCATGAACGCACCACAAGACCTTCCAAAGCAACCTATTCCGATGTTTAGTCCTAAGCACTTTCCGGTGTATATGGACTACTCGGCGACAACGCCAATTGATCCCCGTGTGGTCGACAAAATGTTGCCTTACTTGCGTGAGCAGTTTGGAAATGCTGCGTCCCGTAGCCATGCTTATGGCTGGGCTGCCGAAGAAGCAGTTGAGTGGGCGCGTTCAGAAGTTGCCTTACTAGTTCATGCAGATCCAAGAGAAATTGTATTTACTAGCGGCGCTACTGAAAGTATCAACCTTGCATTAAAAGGTGCAGCACATTTTTATAAAGATCGTGGCAATCACATCATTACCGTGAAGACCGAGCACAAGGCAACTTTAGATACTTGCCGTGAGCTAGAGCGTGAAGGTTATGAAGTGACTTACTTAGATGTATTGCCAAATGGCTTAATTGACTTTGCTCAGTTAGAGGCTGCAATGAAGCCTGGCACGATTTTGACTTCAGTGATGTATGTCAATAATGAAATCGGTGTAGTACAAGATATTCCTGCTATTGGCGAATTGTGTCGCTCACGTGGCGTAATTTTGCATGTGGATGCTGCACAAGCTACCGGCAAAGTCGAAATCGATTTAGAAAAAGTCAAAGTGGATCTCATGAGTTTTTCTGCTCATAAGACTTATGGCCCTAAAGGAATTGGCGCATTGTTTGTGCGTCGTAAGCCCCGTATTCGGATTGAAGCCCAGATTCATGGTGGTGGCCATGAGCGTGGTATGCGCTCTGGAACGCTAGCTGTCCATCAAATTGTTGGTATGGGCGAGGCGTTCCGCATTGCTCGTCTTGAGATGGCTGAAGGAAATAAACGCATTCGTGGCTTACGTGATCGTTTATTAAATGGCCTAAAAGATATTGAGGAGGTGTATGTCAACGGTGACATGGATCACCGTGTCCCTCATAACCTCAATATCAGCTTTAACTATGTAGAAGGTGAGTCGATGTTGATGGCCTTGAAAGAATTAGCCATTTCCTCTGGCTCGGCTTGTACATCAGCATCTCTTGAGCCATCTTATGTGTTACGTGCCTTAGGTCGTAATGATGAATTGGCACACAGTTCGATTCGTTTTACTCTCGGCCGCTTTACAACCGAAGAGGAAGTAGATTTCACAATCAAGTTAGTGAAAGAAAAGATTGCGAAGTTGCGTGAACTCTCACCTTTGTGGGAAATGTTTAAAGATGGCGTCGACTTAAGTACGATTCAATGGGCAGCACATTAAGAATTTGAAGGATTAACGAGGAAATACCATGGCATATAGTGAAAAAGTAATCGATCATTACGAGAACCCCCGTAATGTTGGCTCATTTGAGAAGGGCGACGAAAGCGTAGGTACTGGTATGGTTGGTGCGCCTGCTTGCGGCGACGTGATGAAATTACAAATCCGCGTAAATGATCAAGGCGTTATTGAAGACGCTAAGTTCAAGACTTATGGTTGTGGCTCAGCGATTGCCTCTTCCTCATTAGTCACCGAGTGGGTCAAGGGTAAGACTTTGGATCAGGCTTTAGAGATCAAGAACTCTCTGATTGCTGAAGAGTTGGCATTACCACCTGTAAAAATTCACTGCTCTATCTTGGCTGAAGATGCCATTAAAGCAGCCGTTGCTGATTACAAAGATAAGCATCCAGCGAAATAAATAAAGCCAAACTATGTCAATTACCTTAACCGACAAAGCAGCTGCACACGTCAACCACAATTTAGAAAAGCGCGGTAAGGGCTGTGGTTTGCGTTTAGGTGTACGCACTACTGGCTGTTCTGGCTTGGCTTATCAATTGGAGTACGTGGATGAGCCAGCGGCAGAGGATCAAGTATTTGAGTCTAATGGGGTGAAGGTATTTATTGATCCAAAGAGCTTGGCTTATTTGGATGGAACAGAGCTAGACTTTGTACGTGAGGGTTTGAACGAGGGGTTTAAGTTTCAAAATCCAAACGTAAAAGATGAGTGTGGTTGTGGCGAATCCTTCCGCGTCTGACGATTACTTTCGCTTCTTTGGACTAAATCAGCAATTCAAAATCGATTTGCCTGCCCTAGACCAGGCTTACTTAGCGATTCAGAAAGAAGTTCATCCTGATCGCCATGCGCGTGGTAGTGATACAGAGCAACGCTTGGCAATGCAAATGGCGACATTAGCTAATACCGCATTGCAAACTCTCAAAAATCCTGTGCAACGGGGTTTATATATTTGCCAACTGCATGGCGTAGATGCTAAGCTAGAAACTAATACTGCGATGCCTGCTGCTTTTCTGATGAAGCAGATGGAATGGCGTGAGAATTTAGATGAGCGAGCTGAAGATTTGCCAGCTTTAGAAAAACTCATGGATGAGGTTGAAGTCTCTAAGCAAGACACCTTAACTGAGATTACCCAAGTAATCGATAGCGCTAAAAATTATCAACGCGCTGCTGAGCTTCTCAGAGGCTTACTCTTTATCGATAGGTTTGCTTTTGAGCTTGACGATGCTATTGCAGCCTTGGCCTAGCCTGCACTCGAATTAAACTTTAATCTTTATGGCCTTATTACAAATCTCCGAACCTGGTAAATCCTTGGCGCCTCATCAGCGTCGCATTGCTGTCGGTATTGATTTAGGGACTACCAATTCACTGGTGGCTATCGTGCGCGATGCTTTACCTAGGGTGCTACCTGATGCCCAAGGAAGAGAATTGCTCCCATCAGTCATACGCTATCTGCCAAATGGCAGAACCCAAGCTGGCTTTGAGGCTCTTGAGAGTGTGGTGATTGATCCAAAGAATACGATTGTTTCTGTGAAACGCTTCATGGGTCGAGGCATACAAGATGTAGAAAATATTGAGAGCGCTCCATACGATTTTGTTGATCAACCGGGCATGCTCAAATTGAGAACAGTTGCTGGCGATAAGAGTCCGATTGAAGTATCTGCTGAGATCTTGGCACGTTTACGTCAACTCGCTGAAGACTCTGTCGCAGAAGATATTGTTGGCGCCGTGATTACTGTCCCGGCTTATTTTGACGATGCACAACGTCAGGCCACCAAAGATGCTGCTAAGTTAGCTGGTATTGAAGTACTCAGACTTCTGAACGAACCTACTGCTGCAGCGATTGCCTATGGTTTGGATAACGCCTCTGAAGGTATCTATGCTGTTTATGATTTAGGTGGCGGAACCTTTGATATCTCTATTCTTAAAATGAGTAGGGGTGTATTTGAAGTACTTTCCACTGGCGGTGATTCTGCTTTGGGTGGCGACGATTTTGATCATCGCTTATATTGCTGGGTGATTGAGCAGTCAAAACTAGCGCCCTTATCAATTCATGATCATCGAACCTTATTAATGGCATGCAAGCATGCTAAAGAGTTGCTGAGCCATAACCCCTTAGCGCGTGTGCATGAGACTCTGGCAGATGGTACCGTAGTGAATGTGGGTGTTAGTCAGGCACAGTTCTTTGAGATTACTCAAAACCTAGTTACTAAGACCTTAACGGCGTGTAAAAAAGCGTTGCGTGATGCTGGCTTGAAGGCTGAAGATGTAAAGGGCGTAGTCATGGTTGGCGGTTCTACCCGAATGCCCAATGTGCAGCGTGCCGTAGGTGAGTTATTTGGAACCCAGCCACTCAATAATTTAAATCCAGATCAAGTCGTTGCGCTTGGCGCTGCAATGCAAGCCGACTTATTGGCTGGCAATCAAAGCAAGGATGATGAATGGCTGCTATTGGACGTTATTCCACTCTCTCTGGGTATTGAAATGATGGGCGGCTTGGTCGAAAAGATTATTCCGCGTAATACCCCAATTCCAGTAGCCAGAGCTCAAGAATTTACAACCTTTAAAGATGGTCAGACTGCGCTAGCAATACAAGTGGTGCAGGGTGAGCGCGAGCTTGCGCAAGATTGCCGCTCTCTGGGCAAATTTGAGTTACGTGGCATTCCGGGTATGGCTGCAGGTGCTGCACGTATTCGGGTAACCTTTCAGGTAGACGCGGATGGCTTGTTATCTGTCAGTGCTATGGAGCAGGGTTCTGGAGTCCAAGCTTCAATTGATATCAAGCCTTCTTACGGTTTAACGGATGCTGAAATTACGCGCATGCTACAAGATGGCTTTGCCTCTGCAAAAGAGGACCTCTTGGCTAGATCATTGCGTGAAGAGCAAGTCAATGCTCAGCGTTTACTCGACGCAGTGCAAACAGCTTTAACTAGTGATCGAGCCTTACTCAATAAAGAAGAGCAAGCTGCGATTGATCAAGAAATGCTAGTTTTACAAAAGATTTTGAATGAAGAAAATAACAGTGAAGTATTGCGCAAGGCAGTAGATCATGCTGCTAAAGCGAGTGATGATTTTGCACAAATGCGGATGAACGCTAGTATTCAGAAGGCATTATCTGGGAAGAATGTTGCAGAGATATAAAACAATAGAAACAAAACTAATAGAAAAGAATCATGACGCAAATTGTTGTATTACCTCATAGTGAGTATTGTCCGGAAGGTGCTGTTGTTGAAGTGGCACCTGGCACATCGATTTGCGAAGCTCTGCTAGAAAATGATATTCCAATTGAGCATGCTTGTGATATGGTTTGCGCTTGCACTACTTGCCACGTGATCGTAAAAGAGGGTCTTCAAAGTCTGAACCCACCCGATGAGAATGAAGAAGATATGCTTGATCGTGCTTGGGGTTTGAACCCACAGTCACGTTTATCCTGCCAAGCGATTGTGGCCAAACAAGATTTGGTCATTGAGATACCCAAATACTCTATTAATCATGCCAAAGAAAATCACTAGTATTCAATCAGTAAAAAAGTTAGATTTTTAGAGGATTAATAAGAACTTTTAGTTTGCTCTTTAAGTGGTGCTTTCAAAAATCTCTTTCAAGCCATTCTTCGTAGTGGCTTTTTTTCTTTAGCTAGGTAATGTTCAGTTGGTGTATCGCCTAGAATCTGGATTTCTTACTTTTGTACTTATTAAATAGTAATTTTCTAGCCCCAGCTTAGCCTCTTTTGATATTGGGTGCCGCAATGCCTTCGATCATGACATTAAGACATGAAGGTAATTTGCTTTCTATGGCGCGCTTTACTGCTGGTAGTATGTTTTTAGAATTTGTGACAAGTTCACCGTGACCGCCAAATGCTTGACAAACTTTTTCATAGCTTGAAGGTAATAGTTCGCAACCAATCGTTCTATCTTTACCGTAGTCTTTAAGCTGTATCTGAAATTCTGCATTCCAGCAAGCATCATTCCCCACGACAAGGACACAATCTAAGCCATAGCGGACTGCAGTGTCGATTTCCGCGCTATGAAATCCAAAAGTCCCATCACCCATTACGGCAATGATGGGGACATCTTTTTTTGCAACCCTAGCAGCTACGGCAAAAGGTAGACCAGCGCCGATAGATCCGGCAATGCCATTTAGAATTCGATTTGGAGCGTTTAAACAAGCTTGAGCCCATTGTCCAATTTCTCCGCCATCACTTACAAGGACAGAATCAGGATGACTGTCCAGTATTTCTTGTAGTGGTAATAATGCTTTTACTGGATGCAGTCTTCCCTCATTAGATGGTAATTCCTTCCATGAGCTTGGGCGATATGCAATTGCTGTGCTAACTTCTTTTAACCAATTATCTGAACTCGGATGTTTTGCGGGATTTTCAGAGAGAATGGCATTAATAGCGCTTGAGATATCGCATACACATGCCATTTTTAAGCGATTACCAAGTATTTTTTTTACTCTTTCAACTTCAGTCTCTTCGGGATCTATTTGTAGAAAATTGCATTCTTGTTTAATGCCAGGGGTGTTGCCAAACTTTAACGTAAAGTCTAGTTTTTTCCCAAGCAAGAGAATGCAGTCTGACTCAGCTAGGACTTCCGCAAATGCCCCAAGACTTGGGTCACCAATACCTCTTGGACTTTCCATACCGATCACGGGGATGCCTAAAGATTCTTCAAGTAATGCCAATTGCTTCTTACTAACCTTAGAGAGCATCATTGGACCCACAATGATGAGTGGTTTTTTAGCAGCGGTTAACGCCGATATGATGATTGTAATGTCTGAAGATTTCGCTACTTTACTATTCACCATAAAGTCTTCACTTGTTGGAAGCGGCATATTTAAGGGTGAAATTGACTCTAGAAGATCAGATGGCAAACTTAGATGTGTAGGACCGGGTCTTCCTGATTTTGCTATTCGTATTGCTTTTGCCAAATCAAAGCCTAGGTCCTCTATTTTTTGACAAGTCCAAGATGCTTTCGTTAGGGGAGCAGCAATAGCCGCTTGCGCCATTTCCTGAAACGCACCTTTACCAAGCTGATTAAGAGGGGCATGCCCTGAAATCAAAACAACAGGGGATTCAGCCATAGAGGCGGTATATAGCGCTGAGACTGCATTTGCATGCCCCGGCCCACCTGTGACTAAAGCAATTCCAACCTTTCCAGTTAATCTTGCCCATGCATCCGCCATGTGGACGGCTGCTGCCTCATGACGCGTATGAATGAGTTCAATATTAGAATCAAATATGGCGTTATATATAGGCATGATGTGATTGCCAGATAGTGTAAAAATTGTATTTACACCCGCTAACTCAAGAGCGTTCACAACATTTTCAGCACCGTTTGTGATTTTTTTTATCATATAAAAGCTTGATCCTAGGACATTAAAATAATGTTGTTTGATATCAATAGAGAATACGTTACTTTTTTTGACTCATTACATTAAAGCTAATTATTCTTGACTAAAAGTTTTAACAAATATGATGAGGTCTACCTTGCGCTATAAATTTAGTCAAAAGAGATGTCTGCTTGAGCTGAAATTAGTAATAACCCTTAATCGTCTAGCTAGATTGGTTAGAAGGGGGGTTTAAGGGGATATCCAAATTGATATATTTTTTTTTGGCTTGGGAGCCTCATTTTTTAGGGTAGACTAATTTTATTGTTCGCCTTATTCCCAGATCAAAATAAGGGTGCATAGAGGAATCAATATGAATCCAATCAAGCCTTTTACTTCAGTAAGTGATATTCCTTTTTCTATTGAGGGATCCTGCGTATGGATGGGTAGTCACATTCAAGATAATCCTACGTGGATTGTGAAGTGGAGCTCAGAGCAAATCACAGAACTTGAAGCGGCGGCTGATCAATTTCTAAGTTTAGGGGTTCCTCTTGAAAATATTACACCAGAGTTATTTCCTCTTACAAAGCTACTTTCTTTTATTGACGGAACTTTGAATGAAATCCTCTGTGGACGCGGTTTTGTAATGCTCAGAGGACTTCCAATTGAAAGCTGGCCAATGGAAAAGATTGCAGCTATTTATATGGGGCTTGGGCGTCATATGGGTTCGCTACGGAGTAGTAATGGAAAAGGTCACCTGCTTGGACACGTACGCGATCAAGGCGCAAAAGTGGAAGCTGGAGCACGTTTTTATCAAACCAATAAGAAGCTTGACTACCATACTGATTCAGCAGATGTTGTTGGCCTACTTTGTTTGCAGAAAGCCAAAGAGGGTGGGGAGTCTTTTATTGCTAGCTCTATGATGCTCTATAACAAAATGATAGAACGTCGACCCGACTTGATCTCTGCAATGTTCACACCATATCCAACAGATCGCCGAGGAGAAGTTCCAGAAGGGCTTCATCCTTGGTTTGAGATTCCAATCTTTAATTGGTATAAAGGATACCTATCCTGCGTATATTTACGTCACTATATAGAGGATGCACAAGAACGCTTCCCAGATGCCCCAAGACTCAGTCAGCAGCAAATTGAAGTGATGGATGAAATCGATGCTATTTTGCAAGAGCCAGGCTTTGCTCTGCAGATGGCTTTTGAACCGGGTGATATCCAGCTTTTGCACAACCACCAAATTCTGCACTCTAGGAATGATTTTGAAAATTGGTCTGATCCTAAGCTGCAACGTCATTTGCTTCGACTTTGGATTGCGCCCCCATCTGCAAGACCGCTACCAAATTACTTTGAGTCCCGTTGGAGTGGGGTAATTCCAGGAGATCGAGGGGGCATCATAGTACCGGGCACAAAATATTCAGTTGAATTAAATGTTTAGTAATTAAAAATGCTTTAGTTTGGATTGTCAGTGAATAAATTAATCTATCTCACGGGAGTTTTATGCTTAAGTTAGTAAAAAAGACCGCTTTTACAGCATTGATTTTGATGGGGCTAGTGACAAATGTTGTTTTAGCCCAAAGTTATCCTAATAAAACAATTACTTTTATCGCTCCCTATGGAATTGGAGGTGATAGCGATTTCTCTGGTAGAAATTTGGCTCCTATCGCTACTAAACTAATGGGTCAAAATGTAATTGTGCAAAATATCGCAGGAGCATCTGGCACGATTGGCTCTCAAAAAGTTCGCACTTCACCTCCAGATGGGTATACCTTATTAATTTCGAGAGGCGGTTCGCAAGCAATCACCCCTGCCCTTGACAGTACTACACCTTATAAATGGAACGATTTCACATTTATCTCTCTGCTTGACTTTAATCCGGTTATTTGTGTAGTTAAGCCTGATGCGCCTTATAAGAGTATGAAGGATCTTATTGCTGCAATTAAGGCAAATCCCGGAAAATTAAATTATGCAACCGCAGGTTCTGGCACTACACAGCATTTAGCTGTTGAAGTAGTTTTGCGTGATGTTGGATTAGCATCATCGGCTGCCACAATGATTCCTTATAAAGGTGGTGGCCAGGCTACTACTGCCTTGCTTGGTGGAGAGGTAGACTTCTTATGTAATAACTTAACAACACTCGTTGGGCAGATAAAGGGAAATGCGATGCGCGCGCTGGTAACCTCTACGCCTGCTCGCCTGAAAGATTTTCCTAATATACCTACTGCCAAGGAAGAGGGAATTCCTAATCTAGAAAAAGTCATGGGATGGAGCGGTCTTTATGGACCACCAGGTTTACCCTCGGAGGTTGTTGAGAAATGGCAGACTGTACTAAAAGAGGTTGCCAAAAATTCTGCTTGGTTAAATGGTAACGATACTGTTGGGGCTATCCCTGCAATTCGATCACCAGCAGATACAGAGGCATTTGCTAAAGAACAATTTGATCTCTATAGCAAGTTAGGAGCCGACCTTAATCTAAAGAAATAATCTTTACAATATGTCTTGTAAAGAAGTCTGGTTCGTCCAGGCTTTTTTATTTGGGAGTGGCTCTTCCAGCGGATTAAAAATCTATCGGCTTTTTAGATGCCTTTAATACGTTTGATAAAAAGTGACCTTTGATAGCCGCTGTAATGTTATTTCGACTATGTTTCTTACGTTCTAATAGGCCAACTTTTCGGTAGACTGTTTTTCCTGGTAGATTTTGAATCTTGAGTTGGCGATCGCTTGACCATGAAATATTGGCAAGTTGTGGGACGATCGAATAACCAAGCCCTTGTCGTACCAATTCAATAATAGCCTCCACTGAATTTAATTCCATGCCGTCTTGAATTTTGAGTTTATTTACTCTGATAGTTTGTTCAACTAGATTCCCAGTCCAAGTATTTCTCTCAAACCGAATAAATGGCAATTGATTACTCAAGTTGTTTGAGTTTTTTGATGATTTCAATGCGCTTGGAGCAATTAAAATCATAGGCTCCTTATAAAGCTCGGTCCACTGTACGTTTTGAGGGAGTGCATAGGGAGACTCGGTCACAATTGCTCCATCAATAGTGCCTTCGATCACTTGGTCTAAGAAATTACTAGATAAGCCCGCTATTAATTTAATTTCTAGATCAGGATAGTTTTGCTTGATTTCATTTAGAGTTTTACCAAATGCACCCATTAGCGAAGATACCAAAGCGCCCAAGACAATTATGCCGCTTAGCTCAGATCTGAGGTTTATGCCAAGGGCTTCATAGCGTGCAATGATTTCTTGGATAGGCTCTATCAGAGAGCGTCCATGACTATTAAGCGTAAGTGAACGTTTTGTTCTATCAAATAGCTCTAGACCAATTTCGTTTTCCAGTTGCTGTAATTGTTGCCCTGCAGCAGCAGCCGTGAGACCAATTTCTCTGGCAGCAGCAGCCACGCTTTTGTGCCTAGTGATGGTAAGGAAATTTTTCAGTATTTTGATGCTAGACATAAGGATCATTATAAAGAATGACCTTATCTGATAGAAATTTATTTGACAGATTAGGCCGTATATTTAACTATTGTTGGTTTGATGGTAAGGTGCTTGAAGATATCATTAATTTGGACGTAGCTAATGGAGATGAGCTATCTATGAATAAGAATAAAAACCTTACTGAGCGCCGTAATTTCCTAAAAAAATCTTTAACTATTGGCTCTGCTATTAGTGCAGCAGCAAGTACTAAGATGGCATTTTCTCAAAATAATGACTCAAATTTTTTGGCTATAGATCCTTGGACAAAAACTCAGGGGTCAGGCTTTATCAATCCACCTTATGGTTTGCCCGCTAAATATGAAAAGAATGTTGTTCGAGTTCTACCTTCACCCCCGCCAACTTTTTTAACTGGCTCGCGTACACCATTACAAAGCTTATACGGCATTACTACTCCTAGTGGTTTGGTATTCGAGAGACATCATGCTGGCATACCAGATATTGACCCCAATCAACATCGCCTTGTAATACATGGATTAGTTGATCGCCCTATGATTTTTAGTATGGATGACATCGTACGCCTGCCATCAGAGTCAAGAGTTTATTTTTTAGAGTGCTCCGGGAATAGCGCAGCAGAGTTAAAGAAGGCAAGCGGGAAGACTGCTCAAGAAATTCATGGACTTCTCTCTTGCTGTGAATGGACGGGGGTTCGTTTATCAACTATTTTGCAAGAGTGTGGTGTTCAGTCCTCTGCAAAGTGGGCGCTGGCAGAGGGCGCTGATGGCGCCGCAATGACGCGAAGTATTCCGATGAGTAAGATGATGGATGATGCGCTTTTGGTATATGCCCAAAATGGTGAAATGTTGAGGGCCGAACAAGGTTACCCATTGCGTCTCTTTCTGCCGGGATTTGAAGGCAATATGAGTATTAAGTGGTTGCGACGAATTAAGTTAGGCACCGAACCTTGGCAAACCCGAGAAGAAACTTCTGCCTATACCGATTTGCTCCCCAATGGAAAGGCTGAGAAATTTACTTTTGCAATGGATGTTAAATCAGTGATAACTCAACCCTCTGGAATGATGCGGCTTAAATCTAAAGGTTTTTATGAGATCTCAGGATTTGCATGGTCTGGTAAAGGTGAAATTAAACGGGTTGAAGTTTCTACAAATGGCGGCGCCTCTTGGGTTCAGGCTGTTTTGCAAGAACCTGTTATGGATAAGTCTTTAGTTCGTTTTCGCTCTCCATGGATGTGGGACGGAGCTCCTGCAATGTTGATGAGTAGGGGAGTCGATTCAAGTGGTGATGTGCAGCCCATGATGGATGCATTACTTAAAGCCAAGGGCTCCAACTTTTTTTATCATAACAATGCTATTCAACCGTGGCGAGTGGCAGCCAATGGGGAGATTACCAATGGTCGCTAGTCGAGTCACCCTTAAAGCTATCTTTGGAATTTCTCTACTTGGTTTGATTGCAGCCTGTGCTGGTGGACATCCATCTAATGGACCTGTTGGAATTGGTAAGCCAATTACTGAAAATCAAATACGTCTATGGAATATTGATATTGGTCCAAATGGTGAAGGATTACCCCCTGGATCAGGAACAGTTTCAGATGGAGCGGTTTTATATCAACAGCAATGTGCCTCTTGTCATGGTGATAAGGGGCAAGGTGGAATAGCCAATCGTTTAGTTGGTGGTGGAGCATTAAATACTAATTCACCTGTGAAGACAGTAGGCAGTTTTTGGCCTTATTCCACTACCATTTTCGATTACACAAAAAGAGCCATGCCTCATAACGCACCCCAGTCATTGAGTAATGATCAAGTCTATGCGGCAACAGCTTATATCCTATTTTTAAATCAGATAATTACTAAAGATGCGGTCATGGATGCCAAATCTTTACCGTTGGTAAAAATGCCTAATCGGGATGGATTCACAAGAATAGAGCGTTAGGATTTGTGAAATAAAAAAAGGGTTGCAAGCGCGAAATTGAGATAAAAATATAATTTATCTCAAAGAAAAATATATTCGATTTATTTTTTACTATCTATAGATATAATTAGCCCATGTCAAATACCAATCTCAAAGTAAAAGTCTGGCGTGGCGCCCAAGAGGGCGAGTTCGTTGAATACTTGGTTCCGCGCAGTCCCAATCAGACTGTATTGGATGTAGTGACCTATATCCAAAGGAAGCTGGACCCGACTTTAAGCTATCGCTTTGCCTGTCGCGTCGGAATGTGTGGCTCATGCGCTATGACTGTGAATGGAGTGGCTCGTTGGACTTGCCGCACTCACGTATCTAAAATTCTTGTGGGGGATTCTTTAGAGATTGCTCCATTAAATAATTTACCGGTTATTAAAGATCTTGCTACCGATATGCGCGAGTTCTTTAATAAGTGGAAGGGTGCAGTTGGGTTCTTTAAGGGTGATAAGACACGCTACGATGATTTTACAAAAGTGCAGCCAAATTCTGAAGAGCGTCAATTGGCAGACGCTGGTATCGAATGTATTGGTTGTGGTGTTTGCTATGCCTCATGTGAGGTTGTTCAATCTAGACCGAACTATCTCGGACCTGCAGCTCTCAATCGTGCTTGGACGTTAACAAATGATGTAAGGGATGTTCAGCAGTTAGAACGTATTACTGCAGTGGCAGGAGATGCAGGTTGCCACGCTTGCCATTCACAAGGCTCTTGCACTGAAGCTTGTCCTAAGTCTATTGCACCTACTGCAAGTATTGCGGGCCTCAAGAAGTTAGTGGCTAGAGCTGCGGTCAGAGGTAGTAGGTGGGGCAAGTTATGAACCAAGGAGTAGTGCAGGCTAAGCTCTGGTATGCCCAAAGAATTAGTGCTATGGTACTTGGCATCTGTGTTGCAGTTCACTTAGTGATTATTTTTTATGCGATCCGAGGCGGTTTGAGTGCCCAAGAAATTTTAGGACGCACCCAAGGCAATGCTTTGTTTGCGTTCTTTTATGAAATTTTTATACTTGCTTGCTTTGTTCATGCCCCAATTGGCATGGCCAATATATTACAAGAGACATTTCCTAAAAGTGGTATCGCTAAACCTGTGGCCAGTACTTTAGGACTGTTCATACTGGTATTGGGCAGCATAGCTGTTATTGGCTTGTATACCGGAGGTGCCTCATGAGCTCTCGGCCAAGACTAGATTTCCGTGCAAAGAGTCATTTATCTTATTTTGCATATGCTTGCCACCGCTTTTCTGGCCTGTTATTAGCGTGCTTTATTCCACTTCATTTTCTGATGCTGTCTCAATCTTTGCGTGGCGCTCAAGGTTTCGAGCATTCTTTAGTTTTAACGGATTTCTGGGTATTTAAATTTGGAGAGTGGGCTTTAGTGATTTTACTAGCCGTTCATTTTGCTGGCGGCTTACGTTTGTTAATCATTGAGTTTGGACCATGGAATGGCTTGCGCAAGGGCTGGATACAACTCTCTATCTTGTTTGCCATAGCTTGTGGGCTCTTATTTTTATATTTTTCTAATTGATTAGGCTGATATGCAATTACAAATGAACTTAGTTGAAGAGGCTTGTAAAGAGCTCTACATTCGTGCCCTCAAAGTACTACCTGATGACATCAAGGCAGCTATCAATAAATTAGATAAAGCTGAGACAGATACACGTGCTCAAGTGGTTTTAAAAACCATGATTACCAATATCACAGTAGCAGAGCGTGAAGACAATCTCCTCTGCCAAGATACTGGTCTGCCAATTTATAACGTCAAGATTGGCAGTAATGTGCAATTTGATGGCGTGGCATTAAAGGCTGCTATTCGTAAGGGTTGCGAGCGTGCTACTAAAGAATACCCCCTCCGATCTTCAGTTGTGCACCCTATTACCCGAAAAAATAATCACACTTCTTGTGGGATTGATATGCCAGCAATTCATATTGATTTTTTTGATCATGCAGAGTCTGTAGAAATTGAGATGGTGCCAAAGGGAAGCGGTTCAGAGAATAATTCATTTTTAAAAATGGCAATTCCTGCAGAGGGTATTAATGGTATTAAAGCCTTTGTAATTGAGAGTGTCGTTTCTGCTGGCGGCAAGACTTGTCCACCAACCATAGTTGGTGTTGGCATTGGCGGCACGTCTGATCAATGCGTAGCTATGGCAAAGCGAGCGGCGACCCGTGAGCTCGGAAGTCAATGTAGCGATGAAGAAGGGGCTAAGCTTGAAAAAGAGTTGAGTGCTGCTGTGAATCAACTGGGGATAGGCCCGCAGGGGCTTGGTGGTGATGGAACTGCCTTTGCGGTCCAGGTAGAGCTTGCCCATACGCATATCACTATGAATCCCGTAGCCGTCAATATGCAGTGTCATTCCGCACGTAGAGCACGCGCTACTTTTACGCCATCAGGCGTCACCTACGGATTCTAGGAAAGCAACTGATGCCCCATTACAATCTTGTCACACCAGTTAGCGAAGAAGCCATTCGTAAACTTCGTATTAACGATACGGTGACTTTGCAAAATACCTTGTTCGGTATTCGAGATGCGACACAAATTCAGATGTTTGATCATGATCGTAAGACTCGATTCGATTTAAATGGGCATGCAGTCATTCATACGGCACCTAATGTCCGAAAAGTTCCTGTTAGTAAAGAATTCCCTGCTGGCTACGAGCCTATCTGTATTGGTACAACTACTTCAGATCGGATGGAGCGCTTCACTCGTCCCCTGATGACACAGAATGGCGTTCGCATGATTGTGGGCAAAGGGGGTATGCGTGAAGGATCTGCACAAGCATTTCAGGATCTTGGCGGCGTATATCTAGCCATTATTGGAGGTACTGCTGCGCTAGAGACCACTTGGATAGAACAAATTGAAGATGTAGATATGGATGATCTCAATCCAGAGTCACTTTGGCTTTTCAAGGTGAAAGATTTTGGTCCATTATTAGTTGCAATGGATAGCCATGGTGGAAGTATTTATCAGGAAGTCAATAGCGATGTGGCTCGTAAAAAAGATGCAGTACTCAAAAGTCTTGGAATAATTTCATGAGCTCTGTTCCAACAATAGATACCGACATTCTGATTCTCGGGTCTGGGGGCGCAGGCCTCTTTGCAGCCTTGCATGCGCATCAAGAAAATCCTAACTTAGATATCACAATCGCAGTGAAAGGCTTATTAGGTAAGTCTGGTTGCACGCGCATGGTTCAGGGTGGTTACAACGTGGCACTAGCTGAAGGAGATTCAGTTGAGCGCCATTTCATGGATACGATTGAGGGTGGCAAATGGCTCTCTGATCAAGATCTTGCTTGGACGTTAGTCAATAAAGCAGTTGAGTGTATTCATGAATTAGAAAATGAGCTGGGCTGCTTTTTTGATCGAAATCCTGATGGTACGGTTCATCAAAAAGCATTTGCTGGTCAAACATTTGACCGTACAGTTCATAAAGGTGACTTAACGGGTATTGAGATCATTAATCGCTTGGCTGAACAAGTTTGGGCACGAGGAATTAATCGCCTTGAAGAGTATCGCGCTATTGAATTAATTCATAGCAAGGATGGAAAATCACTTGCAGGCGTCTTGATGCTCAATATGCAGACTGGCCAATTTGTTTTAGTGCGTGCCAAAGCTGTCTTGCTAGCTACTGGCGGTGGACCAACAATGTATAAATACCATACCCCTTCGGGAGATAAGAGTTGCGATGGCTTGGCAATGGCGTTGCGTGCTGGTCTCGCTTTACGGGATATGGAGATGGTGCAGTTTCATCCTACGGGATTATTAGCTGGACCAGGCACACGCATGACGGGCACAGTTATTGAGGAAGGCTTGCGCGGAGCTGGTGGCTATTTACTCAATGGTGAGAAAGAGCGCTTCATGGGTAAGTATGATCCACGCAATGAACGTGCTACAAGAGATATTGTTTCTAGAGCAATCAACTCTGAAATTCGTGCTGGGCGGGCAACTCCCAATGGTGGTGTTTATATTCAAATGAGTCATTTAGGCCCTGAGAATGTGCGCAAATTATTTAAGGGTATGGTTGAGCGCTGTGCCGATAGTGGGTTTGATTTAACTAATGATTTGGTGGAGGTTGTTCCTACTGCCCACTACATGATGGGCGGTTTAGTCTTTAAGAAGGATTGCACTACTGACCTGCCGGGGCTGTTTGCTGCTGGTGAAGATACGGGCGGCGTGCATGGCGCGAATCGCTTAGGCGGCAATGGTGTTGCCAACTCAACCGTATTTGGTGGTATTGCAGGAGAGTCCATGGCCCGTTGGGTTGCCTCACAGCAGTTAAGAGAGTGCAATATGGAAGAGGTAATAGCTAGCATTCATGAGCATGAAGCACCATTGCAAAAGCCACCTGGCGATATTGAGTTTATTCGTGATGCTCTAGCGGAGTGCATGTGGGATGACGTTGGCATATCAAGAACTAAAGAAAGTTTAATACGGGCACGTCAAACCTTAAAACAGTTGGCATCTCAATTACACCAAATGGGTGTTGGCAATATTCAGCGGGAATACAGTAATACTTGGCAAGATTGGATGAACTTACAAAATCTGATTCTAGTTAGTCAGGCTGTAACGGAAGCGGCTATTGCTAGAGAGAATTCGAGAGGGGCTCACTACCGTGAAGATTTTCCTGAGCCGGGATCGCTTGAAGACTCCTATTACACAGTAGTTAGCTTTAATCATCAGGTGTTAAGTATTGAGAATCGCCCTGTGCAATTTACGATGGTTAAGCCTGGTCAAACAATTTTAGTTGAGGCTTAATCATTTTTGATTTGATTGAACCTGGCCAATTTATATTGGCAGCCTTAATTATTTTTGGTGCCTATTTCATTTTTGGTATTTCAGGATTTGGTTCATCAATCATTTCAGTGCCATTACTGGTCCAGATATATCCACTAAAATCAGTGGTACCAATGATGGTCATCATTGATCTATGTGCCTCGCTATATGTCGGTAGAAAATCTTCCCAAGATGCCAATCTAAAAGAACTGAAATGGCTATTCCCGTTTACTCTAATCGGGATGATTTTGGGGATTATTTTTTTGCTAAGGGCGCCTAGTGAGCCACTATTAATCACATTGGCATGTTTTGCTGTAATCAATGGTGCTCGAGTTTTGTGGCAGCGAAATGCAGAAATGGCTGACCCAATTAATAAGTGGTGGGCTATGCCATCTGGATTTTTTGGAGGCGCTTTCACTGCATTATTTGCTACTGGTGGGCCTATTTACGCGTCGTATCTTGGCCTACGCATTAGCGATCCTAAGGTTATGCGGGCTACTATGGCGTTTGCGATATTCATACTGACCTTATTGCGCCTAAGCTTAATGCTTATTACTGGCTTGATTTTGAGCTGGTCAGTTATTGGATTGGCAATTTGCCTAATACCCGCAACCTTTCTTGGTATTTGGGCAGGAACTCATGTTCATACTAAATTAAATAATACAGCAATGCGAGTAGCCTATGGTTCCATCTTGCTTTTTTCAGGAACAACTTTATTAGTGCGTCAGTTATTTTAAAGTTAAGGATACCTCTTTAAGAAGCGTCCTTAACTAATTTTATTGGGCTTGAATATTACGAGCCTTAATGACTTTTTCCCAGTTTGCTGTTTCATTCTTAATTTGAACGTCTAGCTGTTCTTTAGGGGTATTCAAAATTGCTGTAAGACCATTAATTTCTAGGCTCTTACGCATTGCTTCTGATACCAAGGCCTGTTGAGTTGCGGCATATATTTTTTCTTGAATAGCCTTTGGAGTGCCTGATGGTGCAGCTAGCGCAAACCAGCCCATATTAACGAATCCTGGAATGGCTGCTTCTGCAACAGTAGGAACATCGGGTAATTGCGTAACTCTTTTACTGCTAGTAATGGCTAAAGCTTTGATCTTTCCGGATTTTGCGAAGCCGGCTGCTGCCGGAAGGTTGCCAACCATAAAGTCAATTTGTCCAGAAACTAAATCAGTAAGAGCTGGCCCTTCTCCTTTATAAGGCACATGGGTAGCTGCAATTCCAGCTGAGTAAGTAAAATTTTCACCCGCCATATGAACTTGGCTACCAATTCCAGCTGAGCCAAAAGTCAGCTCCTTGGTTTTTGCTAAGGCAATCAACTCTTTCAAGTTATTTACTGGTAGATTTGGGTTAACGGATACCAGCATGGGGCCACCAGCTACTGCAGTAATGTAGGTAAGATCGGTAGCGTAATTTAACGGAAGCTTTTTGTATAAAAATGGGTTAACCGTCATCATGCTTCCTGATGCAAGTAATAAGGTATAACCGTTAGGAGGTGCGTTTGCAACGACTTCAGCGCCAATATTGCCACCAGCGCCGCCTTTGTTTTCGACAATGACATTTTGACCTAGGACGGTGGTCATTTGTTGCGCCAAAATTCTTCCGAGAATATCAGTGGTGCCGCCAGGAGCAAAAGGAATAATTAATTTAATGGGTTTATCTGGCCAACTCTGAGCCTGTGTAATTGTAGGAGAAGCAATGCAGACTAACGTTCCCATGCTAATGAGTGCACATCGTAAAGCGGTAGTTAATTTTTTCTTAAACATTTTGCTCCTCCAAGTCTAATAATTTTTTTATCTTATCTCTTTTTCATTACATTGGGATGATTATTAAATAAACTTATTTTTCTTAAAAATAGTACGTTCGCTTGCAAGTGATTTAAATCATCTATATGATATGGATATGTCTACTATTTTGATCTCTGAGTTCATCACTAGTCAAGCCTTAGAAACCCTGCGTTCTAAGCATAATGTGATTTATGAGCCTGAGCTGTACAAGGATCGGACGGCTTTAATTGCTGCAATGCAAAATATTGACGCACTGATTGTGCGCAACTTAACTCAAGTGAATGAAGAAATCTTGCTTGCTGCGCCGAACCTAAAAGTGGTTGGTCGCTTAGGTGTTGGACTTGAAAATATTGAGTTACCAGCTTGTGCTAAGCGTAATGTCAAAGTTATTCCTGCCACTGGTGCTAATGCCGAGTCAGTAGCTGAATATGTTGTTGGGGCTGCAGTTGCATTAACTCGTGGATTTATTCCCGCTACGATATCAACTCTGAAAGGGGGGTGGCCGCGCCCCCGTTTTTCTGGGTACCATGAATTTTTGGGTCAGACCTTGGGTATTGTAGGTTTCGGTAGTATCGGCAGAGTAGTCGCCAAAAAAGCACATGCGTTTGGCTTGCAATGTGTGGCTTACGACCCAATGCTCTCAGGGGGCTCTGTTGTTCTTGATGGCTTTTCAGTTCCTTTACTTAAATTAAATGAAGTACTTTCTAAAAGTGACGCAGTTTCGCTGCACCTTCCTTATTTACCTGAAACTAAGAATTTATTTAATGCTGTAACGCTTGATCGAATGAAAGAGGGTGCTTGCCTCATCAATACAGCGCGAGGTGGGATAGTAGATGAATTGGCATTAGCCGAGCGACTCCGTTCGGGACGCGTTGGGGGCGCCGCAATTGATGTCTTCTCTGCAGAGCCTGCCAAAGATTTAAGTCATTTCATGGGAATTGAGAACCTCATTCTGACGCCACATATTGCGGGTGTTACGCATGAGAGTAACGAGCGTGTTAGCCAAATGATTGCCGATGAAGTCAATCGGTATTTGGGGGTTTGAAATGAACTTATCCTACGAAAAGATGGTTCAGTTAGCTACGGCTGGCTTGAAGGCTGCTGGCGTCGACGATAAAGCCGCTTTTGAAACAGCACAATTTTTAGCGCTTGCCGAATTAGATGGTTTAGCCTCGCATGGCTTGGCCCGAGTTTCACAATATGCAGGTCATGCAAAAAATGGCCGAGTTGAGTTAGCTCCTAAAATTAAGGTTCGCCCTTTCAAGACATCTGCAGCCTTAGTTGACGCTTGTGACGGATTAGCTTTCCCTGCTCTTCGCTTTGCGACCGATTTATCAGTTAACCTTGCCTCAAAAAATGGGGTTGGTCTCGTAGCAGTCACTAATAGTCATCACTTTGGCGTTGCTGGTCATTTTGCTGAGGCTGCCGCGCGTGCAGGTTATATCTCTTTATTGTTTGGTAATACTCCAGCTGCGATGCCAATGGTTGGTGGCAGTAAAGCTATGTTTGGTACCAATCCTTTGGCAGCTGCATTTCCAATCACTGATACCGATCCCCTGGTGATTGATATGTCCTTATCTGCAGTTGCACGCGGCAAACTATTAGTTGCTGCAAAGAAGGGGGAGTCTATTCCTGAGGGATGGGCATTAACAGCAGATGGAAAGCCAACAACAGATCCACAGGCAGGTCTAAAAGGTTTAATGGTTCCTTTAGGTGGTGATAAGGGAGCATTGCTAGCTTTGATTGTTGAATTATTGGTGGTAGGTTTATCTGGCAGCAGGTTCTCCTATGAGGCCGACTCGTTTTTTGATGCCAAAGGGAATCGTCCACGCATTGGCCAGCTCTTGCTCACTATCGATCCAGGCCTCGCAGGTGGTCAAGTTTTTGCAAACAAAATGCGCGGCTTTTTAAAAACTTTGGCAGCTGATTTAGGCACTCGTTTGCCAGGACAGCGACGCTTTAAGCAAAGAGCAGCGGGATTTAAAGAAGGTGTAAACGTTTCTGATGTGGTTGTAGAGGAAATTCAGACTGGCATTCGTCAGTCATGGAATGGGTAGTGTTCAAATAAGCTTGATAAGGAGAAAGAAATGATTCATTTTGTCGTGCATGAACCAGGAGACGTCGTTGGCGTTGTCGTGGTAGAAGGCGTGAAGGCTGGTACCGATTTAATCGGCTGGGTAATGGATGGTGATAGTACTGTCAATATCAAATCTGAAAGTGATATTCCGATTGGCCACAAGATTGCATTGCAGGACATGAAGGCTGGCGACACCATTATTAAGTACGGTGTTGATATTGGTAAGGTAGTCGCTCCCATTAAAAAGGGTGAGCATACCCATGTTCAGAATGTTAAAACTAAGCGTTGGTAATCGATACCCGTATTCATTACGATATTAAGAGAGATAGAAAATGATTAATTTAAAACAAGCAACTTTTATGGGCTACCGCCGAGAAAATGGCCGCATGGGTATTCGTAACCATGTCGTTATTTTGCCCTTAGATGATTTATCGAATGCTGCATGCGAAGCAGTTGCGAACAATATTAAAGGTACGATTGCTATTCCACATCCTTATGGCCGTCTTCAGTTTGGCGCAGACTTAGAGCTCCATTTTAGAACCCTGATTGGTGCTGGTTGTAATCCAAACGTAGCTGGGGTGGTGGTGATTGGTATCGAACCGCAGTGGACAAAGATTGTGGTTGATGGAATTAAGGCATCTGGCAAGCCAGTAGAAGGTTTCTGGATTGAAGGTAATGGCGATACTGCAACGATTGCTAGTGCTAGTAAGGCTGCTTACTCCATGATGAAACATGCTTCTAAACAACAACGTGTTTCTGCTCCGCTATCAGAGCTATGGGTTTCAACAAAGTGTGGTGAGTCTGATACTACTTCTGGTTGTGCATCAAACCCAACAGTTGGTAACGCGTTTGATAAGCTTTACGAGATTGGCTCTACATTGGTATTTGGTGAAACTACTGAGTTAACTGGTGGTGAGCATTTAGTTGAAGCGCGCTGCCGTACACCTGAAATTAAGCAGAAATTTCGTGCAATGTTTGATCGCTATCAAGATGTCATTGAGAAAAACAAAACTAGCGATTTATCTGATTCACAGCCTACCAAAGGAAATATTGCTGGCGGCCTAACTACGATCGAAGAGAAGGCTCTCGGTAACATCCAGAAGATTGGCAAGAAATGCGTTGTAGATGGCGTTCTAGATAAGGCTGAGACCCCAACTATTCCAGGTTTGCATTTTATGGACTCTTCTTCAGCTGCTGCTGAAATGGTTACGCTTTGTGCAGCTGCTGGTTTTGCAGCCCATTTCTTCCCAACTGGACAAGGGAACGTGATTGGAAATCCGATTCTGCCGGTGATTAAGTTGTGCGCTAATCCAAAAACAGTGCGGACCATGTCTGAACATATCGATGTAGATGTTTCTGGTATTTTGCGTCGTGAAGAGACCTTAGATTCTGCGGGTGAGAAGCTTCTCGATGCTCTTCTGAGAACTGCTAACGGTGAATTAACAGCTGCTGAGATTTTGGGTCACCGTGAGTTTGTGATGACCCGTCTTTACGAGTCTGCTTAAGTCTTAAGCTATGAGATCCCTGACCGCTTATCAAGAAGTGAAGCAAAAGATCACTGAAGATCTGGTCAGGGGGCATTATCCAACGGGGCAGGCATTACCTGCTGAAAAGGATTTAGCCAAAGAGTTAGATGTATCAATAGGTACCCTGCGCAAGGCAGTGGACGAATTAGTTGCAGAAGGTATTGTTGTCCGCCGTCAAGGCAGGGGAACCTATGTTGCAGAACACGATGCTAAGCGACTACTATATTATTTTTTCCACGTGGCTCGCCAGGATGCTGATAAAAAAACCTATCCTCGTGTAGAGACCGCCTCTTTTGGAGTGGCACAAGCAAGCAAGGAGGAGTCTCTTAAGTTGGGCATCAAGGAAGGAGCTCCTGTTTGGCATATCGTCACTCGCTTATATTTGGAGGGTGAATGCGTGATGATTGACCACATCACTTTGGATAAAAAGCGTTTCAAAAATTTAACTCGTAATGAATTTGATAAACGAGAGGGCAGTATTTACCAGTTATATCAAATGCGTTATGGTCAGTCGGTAGTTAAAACGAACGAAAGATTACGGGCTGGATTAGCGGGTAGGCAAATGTCAACTTGGCTAAAGTTAAAACCAGATTCACCTATACTACATATTCGTAGGGTGGCGCTGGATATACAAGATGAACCTATCGAGTGGCGTATTTCTACACTCAATACTACACACCATGAATATTTCAATGAATTGGTTACCTAGCTTTTGCAGACTTTAATTCTTTAGCCCAATTGATCAGGGATTCACTGGGATTCTCACTTTCTTGATCCCAGCTTAAGCGATGTGGAAAGAACGCTCTTAATTCCTCTCCAATACCACAACCCCACAACTCAAAATTATTCTGCTGTTCACACCATGTAATTGCCTGTAAAAGATGGTCTTTAAGGAAATGCTCTCCATTTGCCTCGATAGTAGCTCTATCCATAGGGCAGCCATCTGAAAATAGAATCAGTTTTTTTTGCGTAGATTTATTACTACCTTCATTTCGCAAACGTTGTGCTGCCCAAAGTAATGCCTCCCCATCAATGCTCTCAGCATAGATTTCTGGTCTAAGGAGTGCAGCAATGCCAGGCCTTGCCTTGCGCCAGTGCGTATAAAAGTCCTTAAATATCCAGTGAGCACGTTCATTCAATCTACCTGGATGTGGTATTTGCCCACCTCTGCGCCATTCTTTAAAAGGCCTCCCACCTTGCCAAGTGCTCGTACTATAACCAAGCACTTCAGTTTGAATCTGGGCCTGCTCCAGTATCCTCACCAGAGCATCTACACAAGTGGCAATCTTCAGTCTTTGATCCTTCATTGAGCCAGAGCAGTCGATCAATAGCGTAACGCTGCCTAAGGCCTCTATCTTTTGAGAGGGATGCTTGTAAAGAACCGGATCTAGTGGGGCAGTTGCGATACGGGTAAGGTAGCGTCGATCTATGAGACCCTCGGTCTGGGTAGTCTCCCATCTTTTGAGTGTTTTTGTATAGAAGATATTTTGGTAAGACCTGGTTAATTTCCCCCAGGGTATATTAAGCTTTGCGACTTCCTCACTCAGCTCATGCTGATAAATAGCAAGTTGGGCAGGCCGAATACTCTTTTTGGCTTCAATCTCAATATCGTATGCAGAATTAAATACTGTGTATTGCTCTAATGACTGCTCTAAATATTTTTTAGAGTCTTGTGCAGAATAGCTTAGCCCCTTTTCGGAGGATGAGCTTGGACTTGGGGGTTGGACCCATTCGATTTTTAAGAATGTATTGCTAATATTTTTTTGTTTTGTTCGAATGCTAGGCACATTTTGATATTCCGCATCGATTAAGCTGCCTACTAGCCTGGTAATTTCAAGAGCAGTCTTAATAAAGCTAGCTTGGTCAAATTGATTTTCTTTAAGTTTGACTAAATGAGGTCCAAGTTCTGCCGCAAGTCCCGCTCTAGTTGCCTCTACTACATCTTGCATCAATTGCGGAAGAGGTCGTTGGTTGAGTTTTACCCAGACTGTCGAGAAAATAGAAAGCAATAAAAGACCGATACTGCCTTCCACTCCGCCATTAGCCATAAATTCTTGCAGCCAGGCAATAAATTGATTTTCTACATTCTGTTTGCTGCCCTTGAGCCCAACTGGGCAAATACTCTCTACGCGGATCTGTTCTAGAACTTCAAATACTAGCGACTCAATCTGGCCATTTGGAGAATATGAAAGATGCAGTTCATAGTCTGAATGGCGAAGACGCAAGGCAACGCCGTCTAATACTCCTCGTGGATCAGCCCAAGAAGCTTGCAAATAATTGAAGTTGAGATGTGGAGCTAAAGCATTGAGTGCAAGGCTCTTGTGAAATAACTGCCAATCCCGAATTTGAAGATGGGTATCGCCAGATAGGGAGCGCATGATAGCTCCATAACGATTTTGTAGCTCTACTTCATCGTGAGATTCGGTTTGCAAGATTTACCAGTAAAAGAGTTCTAGTTTTGATTGATGACTAACTCAGTTGCAAAGCAGCGCTGATAATATTCAGCAACTAACGCTTTTTCTTCTGACTCGCACTTATTCAAAAACGCTAAGGTAAAGCCAAGTTGCAAGCCCTTAAAGATGCGCCAGTTTTCCCCCCAGGTAATCAGGGTTCTAGTTGACATGAGGGTGGAGATATCACCAGCCTCAAATCCTTTTCTGCTGAGATTGGCAAGAGCAATCATTTGCTTTGCAATCTCCGGCGAAAGTTCTGGAACCTTTGCTAGTAATATTTTTTCTTCTGCTGCTGGCTCTAAATAATTGAGGGCAGCAACGATATCCCAGCGGTCGATTTGTCCATGGTTGAGTAACTGGGTTCCTTGATACAGCCCATTCCAATTACCTAGGCCAACGGTATTGCTAGTCGCAAAAATCCGAAATGCTGGGTTGGGCTCGATCACTCTATTTTGATCAAGCAGGGTGAGGCGTCCTTCGCGTTCAAGCATGCGCTGAATCACAAACATCACATCAGCTTGACCGGCATCATATTCATCTAGTATCAGTGCAATTGAGCGCTGCAGACTCCATGGAATCAATCCTTCTTGGAACTGAGTAATTTGCTTGCCATCCTCAAGGGTGATGATTTCTTTTCCAATGAGATCCATGCGGGTAATTTGCCCGTCTAGATTAATGCGTAAGCAAGGCCAATTTAAGCGAGCAGCAACTTGTTCTAAGTGAGTTGATTTACCAGTGCCATGCATGCCTTGAATGAGGACTCTGCGGTTGTAGGCAAAACCAGCGAGGATTGCCACACTGGCTTGTGGATTGAGTTGATAACTTGGATCAACTGACGGCACCAAGTCAGATTTTTGACTAAATGCTGGAATTTGGAAATCGGCAAAGCCCCTGCACTCTGGGAAGACAGAATGCAGCGAAACCATCTTATCTGGTTGAAAGCTCAATAAGTCGATGGATGGGGGGCTGGCAGCCATGGCGCGTCCTTTAATAGTCTTAATGCGTTGTCAAATATATTCCATATTGGGGTTTATATGCTTGACATGAGTGAAAATACACGATTAATATATGGATTGTAGAACAAAATGTTCCGTTTAATTGAATATCTAGGAGAGCTGAATGTCTAAGACTGGCACTAATTTACCTGCTGGCCCACAAAAAATGACCCCCTCAGAGGCTTTTGTCGAAACAATGGTAGCCAATAAGGTGACGGAGATTTTTGGAATTATGGGTTCTGCCTTTATGGATGCAATGGACATTTTTGCTCCTGCCGGCATTCGTTTAATACCGGTTGTGCATGAGCAGGGTGCAGCACATATGGCCGATGGCTACGCGCGAGTCAGCGGGCGTCATGGTGTTGTAATTGGTCAAAATGGCCCTGGTGTTAGTAACTGCGTCACAGCAATTGCAGCTGCCTATTGGGCGCATAGCCCAGTAGTGATTATCACTCCAGAGACCGGAACAATGGGTATGGGATTGGGCGGCTTTCAGGAGGCCAATCAATTACCTATGTTTGAAGAGTTCACCAAATATCAAGGCCACGTTAATAATCCAAAGCGAATGGCTGAATATACTGGCCGCTGTTTTGATCGCGCTATGTCAGAAATGGGTCCAACCCAACTCAATATTCCTCGCGATTATTTTTATGGCGAAATTGAAGTAGAAATTCCACAGCCTGCTCGCCTTGATCGAGGGCCAGGTGGTGAGAAGAGTTTGGACGAAGCTGCAGAGTTATTGGCAAATGCAAAATTCCCTGTCATTATTTCTGGTGGTGGCGTAGTGATGGCCGATGGCGTAGAAGAATGCAAGGCATTTGCTGAGCGCTTAGGTGCCCCCGTAGTTAATAGCTATCTTCATAATGACTCCTTCCCAGCAAGCCATCCTCTATGGTGCGGTCCTTTAGGCTATCAAGGTTCAAAGGCTGCCATGAAGCTGATCTCTCAGGCTGATGTGGTTGTTGCATTAGGCTCACGCCTTGGCCCATTTGGCACCTTGCCTCAGCATGGTATGGATTATTGGCCTAAGAATGCCAAGATTATTCAAATTGATGCTGATAACAAAATGTTGGGCTTGGTTAAGAAAATTTCAGTAGGTATTTGTGGTGATGCAAAAGAAGCAGCGATCGCCTTGACTAAGCGTTTAGCTAGCAAGACCTTGGTTAGTGATGCAACAAAAGCCGAGCGCGCTAAAACTATTGCTGCAGAAAAAGCAGCGTGGGAAAAAGAGTTAGATGAATGGACTCATGAGCGTGACCCATTTAGTCTTGACATGATTGAAGAGCAGAAAAAAGAAAAGACCCCAACCGGTGGCCACTACTTACATCCCCGTCAGGTCCTTCGCGAGCTAGAAAAAGCGATGCCAGCTGATGTAATGGTCTCTACAGATATCGGTAATATTAATTCTGTAGCAAATAGTTACCTCCGCTTTGAAAAGCCACGGAGTTTCTTTGCTCCAATGAGTTTTGGTAATTGCGGTTATGCATTGCCAACCATCATTGGCGCGAAAGCAGCTGCTTCTAATCGCCCTGCAATTGCCTATGCTGGCGATGGTGCCTGGGCGATGAGTATGGTAGAGATTCTGACTGCAGTTCGCCATGACATTCCGGTGACGGCTGTGGTATTTCACAATCGTCAGTGGGGCGCAGAGAAAAAGAATCAGGTAGATTTCTATAACCGTCGTTTTGTTGCTGGCGAATTGGATAGCCCAAGTTTTGCAGGCATGGCTAAATCTATGGGTGCAGAGGGAATCGTAGTTGATCAGCTCGATCAAGTTGGCCCAGCTCTCAAGAAGGCAGTTGAGATGCAAATGAAAGAGGGTAAAACCTGTGTGATTGAGATTATGTGTACTCGTGAACTAGGCGACCCCTTCCGTCGCGATGCACTTTCTAAGCCAGTACGTCTCTTAGATAAGTACAAAGATTACGTCTAATGAGAAGTAGTTAATAATGAGAAAAAGTCCGGTTTAACTGGACTTTTTCTTCTCTGTAGCTTGAGAAATTAAGACCGTCCTAACCAGGAGCAGATTGAGATGAATCGATTTTCATATATAACTGGCAAGTATCTTTTAGCGATCTTGAGTTTGCTTTTACTCTCTAGTAATGTTCTATCGCAACCTTATCCAATCAAGCCCATCAGATTAATTGTCCCCTTTCCTCCTGGGGGGCCTACTGATATTGTTGCAAGGCCATTGGCTCTGCTGTTGGGGGATCTTCTTAAAGAGCAAGTAGTCATCGAAAATAAGGGTGGAGCAGGCGGCTCTATCGGGGCAGATTTGGTGGCTAAGTCAGCGCCAGATGGATATACCTTATTTATGGGTACGGTAGGAACAAATGCGATTAATGGCAGCTTATACAAGCAGCTTTCCTATGATATGACTAAGGATTTCACGCCGATTGCATTGGTTGCTAGTGCACCTGTGGTAATTGTTGTTAATGCTAATGACAAGATTAAGACGCTCGCTGAGTTGATAGCGGAGGCAAAATCAAAGCCAGATACGATTGCTTTTGGCACTGCAGGGAATGGCACTCCAGGACATTTAACTGCAGCCCTATTTGAATCAACTACTCAGACTAAATTTAAGCATATTCCCTATAAAGGAAGTGCGCCCGCTGTAACTGACCTGATTGGTAGTCAAATCCCGTTAATGTTTGATCCAATCCAATCTGTATTGCCACATATTACTTCTGGAAAATTGCGGGCACTAGCAGTAACTAGTAAAACGCGCTCACCTTTATTACCAAATATTCCTACGGTTGCTGAGTTGGGCTACCCACAATTTGAATCTACTGCTTGGTGGGCATTATTTGGACCTGCCAAATTACCAGAGGGTATTACGAAAAAGCTCAGGTCCGACACAGAGAGGGTGGCTCAGTCAGCAGCGTTTAAAGAGCGCCTTGGAAATTTGGGTGTTCAGCCTAATACTGACTTTAAAGAGAGTTTGGCAAATTTTCAGACAAGCGAAATAGCTAAATGGGCTAGAGTAGTTCGAGATTCTGGCGCCACGGTTGATTAATTGATGGAGAAGAATATATGAAGTTAAATGCAGAAGAAAAAGCAATGCTAGCTGGTGAATTTGGTCCGGTAAGGCAAATTGCAATTGCCCATCAAATTAAAGTTGGTGAATTTTTCAGTGCCCAAGACTTAGTCCCAGTATCTCAAGCGCATATCATGGCTGATACAGAAAGCTTGGGTGAGTCAGGTGTAGAGTGGCTGGAAGGCTTGGCTCAAAATACATTCGAGGCTCGGCAAGTTCGTATTCCTACCATTACTGATCCAAGAGGCACTGACTTTACAAAAGCTAAGCAACTTGGCCAAACTGAAAAAATGGTTGAGTTAGAAAGACGTGCAATCAATGCATTTGTCAAAATGGGTGTTTCCATGACCGACACCTGTATCAATTATCAAACCATTATGGCTCCTGTTTTTGGTGAACATTTAGCATTTGGTGATACCGGTGTCGTGATCTATTCAAATAGTGTGTGTGGGGCTAGATCTAACTTTGAGGGAGGTCCCTCAGCTTTGGCTGCCGGACATACTGGAAGAACGCCGCGCTATGGCTACCATCTAGATGAGCATCGTAAGCCAACTCACAGATTTAAAACACTCTGGACTCCTAAAACATTAAATGAATGGGGCGCTTTAGGTGGTTTGATTGGAAAAAAATCGGGCAACTACTGGTCCGTACCAGTGCTTGAAGGTATTGAAGGACATCCGGGCTCTGATGCAATGAAACATTTCGGTGCTGCAATGGCAAGTTTTGGTTCTACGGCTTTATTTCATGTGCTGGGCGTTACACCAGAGGCTTTACACACTCGAGATTTAGAGTATCTCCATCTTCCAGAGGTCGTGATTAGCAAAGAAGAAGTCATGGGCCTACAAAATTCTTATCGCATTGCAGAGGAGGTTGATGTAGTAGTTTTTTCAGCCCCTCAATTAAGTCTGATGGAAATGAAAAGCATTGCAGAGCTATGCAATGGCAAGAAATTTATCAAGCCATTACTAGCAATGACAAGTCCCCAAGTAAAACCGGATGCAGACCGAATGGGTTATACGGCAATGATCGAGAATGCTGGGGGAACAGTATTTTCAGGAATGTGTTTTTATCAATCTTATGCAAGGGAGATTGCTGAGGCAAATGGCTGGAAGGTATTGGCAACCAATAGCGCAAAGATAGTGAATATCTTGGGCGGGTATGGGTATACGCCGATGTTAGCTTCTATGGAAGATTGCGTTGACGCAGCGGTTTCTGGGAGATTGAAATGAGCGGAAAAATATATCAAGCTAAACATGCACAAGGCAATAGCATCGAAGGCGAATGTTTAAGTGCCTCAGATGGTTTTTCTGCCCGTTATGACTTGGACCGTATTAAAGGTATTTTTTCAAGACCAGCCCATAAGCTTTTTGGCCAATCCTATAAAGATAAGATTTTAGTTTTAGACGCTGCTAAGGGTGGCGTAGCAAGCGCATGGATGCTGTATGAAATGAAGTCTAGAAATCTTTGTCCATTAGCGATTATTTTTAATGCTGCTAATCCTATTTTGGCCCAAGGTGCTGCACATGCAGATATACCAATGCTAAGTGGTTTTGACTGTGATATCACTCAGGCAATTCAGAGCGGGTCACGTCTGCGTATAGACCCAATTCATAAAACGGTTGAAGTACTCTAAAAAATAGAATGGTATGTAGATAAGCTAGGCCTCATTCGACCCGGCTTAGTTTTCGTGACTGTACCAATGGTGATAAAGCAAATTGGGTCCTCATGAACTCCAAGACTAAATAGACTTCTCAGTCTTGGGCTTTGTAGTGCTTTGCCACTCGATAGCCCTGATCCGAATCCAAGAGCGTAAGCGCTCAGCAAAATATTCTGCACTGCACACCCTAAGGACACTAGTTTCTCTTCTTTGCTAATTTCATTGGTGCTATCAACATAGTTAGCAATGGCCAATAGAAGTAGGGGGCCACGTAAGGCTTTCTCCCGAGCTTCTTGAAGTTGGATTGGTGTGGCGCTTTGATCGCGATCGAGTAGGCACTGATGGAAGACCTCCCCTAGAGCATCGCGACTACTTTGCCCGATTTCAATAAAACGCCAGGGCATCATTCTGCCATGGTCTGGGGCAGCATTTGCTGCTAATAGAATTTGATTCTTTTGTCCTGCATCAGGACCAGGATTACCTAGCCTCTTAGGTGAGACATGCACTCTTCCATGAATAAGTTTTTCAGCAAATTCATCCATAGAATGGGTGATCTTTATGACACTCTCTGATAGTACAAATTTTGAGGGTGATTAGCTTCAGCAAAAAACATCCATCTTTCGGCTAATAGACCTATGTAATGCATTGATAAGGCAATAGCTATTTGTACAATGTTTGGAGAATTCATAGAAAAAGCGAGCAAGATCATTGGACCGACATAGGCCATCAATAAAATAATCTTTCGAATGTTGCTAATCACTCGATCGGTTTGATGATGGAAAAATTCTCGAGTATTAAAGCTACCACCCATAAAGCCCATTGAAGTTTGGCGAATATTATTACCTTTAATACCTGTGGCAGAAGCCAAATTAGATTTCGGTTTTAACTTTTGATTACGACGCCAGATCCAAAGTTTGAGATTAAGAGCAAGAAATAATAATATAAAGTTGACGCCTGAGATAAGACTTATGCCCAATGGAATATCTGGCTGGTTCCAGAGCAGCAAAAGAAGCTCCAATAACAAACCACCCGAACTTAATCCCAGCAGAATGAAGTTGCTAAGAGTAGACGGATGCGACCACTCTTGAATAAAGCGAATGCATTGGTAAATCTTGGCAGTGCAGATCCATAAGGCAAGGATGCTAATCAGTAATGCAGCCCATACCCATGTCGGCACTATTCCAATAATGACACAGAAGAAGGTGATTGCAGTGAGTGCCATGACCGCTGGTAAAGCAATAACTTCACGCGACAGCCAAGAGGTACGCCACATCATCGCAGCACGCCAAGCTCGCTCAGGATGTCCTAAATGGAAAAATGATGCGACTAAACTCAGAGTCAGTAATATGAAACTGACTGGCAATACCAGCATGGACAGAAATGGCGCGGACAAGACTGGCCCCTCTATATTCAATAGCGCCACGAAAAATAACAGGCCTTGCGCCATTCCTACAAGCGTCGTAAAAAAGATAATGGAAAATTGGGGACGCATTATTTTGCATTCCTTGCTGCGTCAATAGTTTCCATGATCGAGCGGGGTAAGTAGTGGTTAGCGGGCTGGGTTTCCCATTCAGGCATGAGGGCGTAACCTCCACGCTCTGCAATCGCTTTACTTGCGTCTGACTCTGGATCATGAACATCACCAAAAATACGGGCGCTCGTTGGGCACGCAAGAACACATGCGGGCTTTCGTTCCGATTCAGGCAAGGTTTCGCTATAAATACGATCTACACACAAAGTACATTTCGTCATGACTTGGCGTTCTTCGTCTAGTTCACGTGCTCCGTAAGGGCACGCCCAAGAGCAATAGCTACAACCAATACATTTATCGTAATCAACTAATACGATGCCATCCTCTTTGCGCTTATAACTTGCTCCTGTTGGGCAAACAGGTACGCAGGGAGGTTCTTCACAATGCAGACACGATTTTGGAAAGTGGACTGTTTGGGTATTGGGAAATGATCCTGCTTCATAGGTTTGTACCCTGTTAAAGAAGGTTCCACTTGGACTTGCGCCATAAGCATTCAGGTCTGTTAGTGGCCCTGCAGAGCCCGAAGTATTCCACTCTTTACATGATGTGACACAGGCATGACAGCCGACACAAACATTGAGATCAATGACTAAGGCGAGTTGTTTATTGGTGCTCACTTGCTTGCCTCCTTTTTGAGAGACATTCCAGGTACTTCATATGCCTTTACCTGAGGCCATGTTTCTTGTGCCTCATCATCTCCAGCTGCGACTAATCTCACTCGAACATCGTACCAACCTGCCTGCCCAGTAATAGGATCAGAGTTGCTTACAGTAAAACCACCTAATGTGAGTTTTTCAGAAATCAAATGATTTAATAAGAAGCCTTTTTTGGATTCATCTGCATTATCAGACAGGCTCCAAGCAGACTCAGCTTTACCAATCGCATTCCAGGTCCAAACTGTTCCAGGATCAACCGCTTCTGAATGGCGAGCCATACACTTGACTTTGCCCCATTGAGATTCAATCCACATCCAGGCGCCATCTGCAATACCATGCTGTAGAGCTGTTGCAGTATTGACGTATAAATAGTTATGGCTATGAATTTGTCTTAACCAAGCATTTTGAGAATCCCAGGAGTGGTACATGGCCATGGGCCGCTGAGTAATCGCATTCAAAGTAAATTTATTGAGATCCGTTGCTTCATCTTCAAGTGGTGGATACCAGAATGGCAAGGGGTCGAAATATTTATAGATTCGATCTTTGAGGTGGGCAGGCGGTTGAGCTCCAGGACGCTTGCCGGTAGAGGCTAATCTAAATCTTTGCAAGATATCCGAATAAACAGCAATCATGATGGGATCATTTTTTTGCCGTAGTGCATTTTCTTTAGAAAAATCTAAATATCCCTTATTCCAATTACGCATGTACTGGTGTTCAGGCGGCATATGGTATTGATGTACGCAGTTATTCTCAGCATATTTTTGCCACTGATTGGGATTGGGTTCGCCTTTGAGAGGTTTTTCACCATCCTTGCCACGCCACCCAGTGAGAAATCCGATGCCTGAATCGGGTGCAGTCTGAAAGCGGGTAATAAAGTCTGGATAGTCTTTGAATTTGCGCTCACCTTCTGGTGTTGTAAACGCTGGAAACTTTAAGCGCGAGGCGAGTTCAATCAAGACCTCCTGAAATGGCTTACATTCACCCAAAGGCTCGAGAACTGGAATGCGGACTGAATCAACCGGTCCATCAAATTCTGAAATAGGACGATCTAACATACTCATGACGTCGTGACGCTCTAAATAAGTAGTATCAGGCAATACGAGATCAGCAAAGTCCACCATTTCCGATTGGAAGGCATCACAAACGACTAAGAATGGGATTTTAAATTCGCCATCATCATTCTTAGCATTTAAATGCTCCCGCACTTCCATCGTGTTCATCGTAGAATTCCATGACATATTGGCCATAAAAATCATCAAAGTATCAATGGAGTAGGGGTCACCCTTTACTGCATTAGTGATGACGTTATGCATCAAACCATGAGCAGCTAAAGGATGCTCCCAAGAGAAGGCTTTATCAATGCGTAATGGGTTGCCTTGCGAATCTAATGCCAAATCTTCTGGTTGTGTTGGCCAGCCTAAGGGTGGTTTAGCTAATGGCGTATTAGGCTTAATATCATTTTCAGATGATGGGGGCTTTGCATTTGGTGGCACCTGTCTTGGGTAGGGAGCTTTATGTCTAAAGCCACCGGGGCGATCAATCGTACCCAATAGAGACATCAATACTGCTAAGCCACGAGTGGTTTGAAAGCCATTTGAGTGCGCAGACAGTCCACGCATTGCATGAAACGCAACAGGTCTACCTATGATGGAGTCATGCTTTTCTCCCCAAGAATCTGTCCAAGGAATAGGAAGCTCAAATTCTTGCCCGAATGCGGTGTCTGCAATTTCTAATGCAAGCTTACGAATTCTTGCCGCAGGAATGCTGGTAATTGCAGATGCCCATTCGGGAGTGGTTTCACTGACTTGTCGTTTGAGTAGTTCAAATGCGGGAACCACTTTCTTGCCCTGATGTGGACCAGGTCCCATCGTATATTCACCGAGCAGAACAGGAGATGTTCCTTGTCTGTAGCAGGGCTGCGCACTTTGAGTCTTGTCGTCCCAAATGTATTTGTTATGGGGCAGATCTAAATTGATTGGATCTGAATCTGGGTCGTATAGAAACAATCCTTCTTCCGCACCGGAATCCATGCACACTAATTGGGCTGAGTTACTAAAACGTTTTAAGAAAGGTGCATCATATTTCTCAAGGCGAACAAGCTCATGCATGAGTGCCATAAAAAGAGCACCGTCGGTGCCAGGTTTAATCGGAATCCACTCATCTGCAATTGCTGAATATCCAGTTCTCACTGGGTTAATCGAGATAAAGCGACCGCCAGCCCTTTTAAACTTGGACAGCGCAATCTTCATCGGATTACTGTGATGATCTTCAGCAGTGCCGATCATGACAAACAGTTTGGCCTGATCTAAGTCGGGGCCACCAAATTCCCAAAAACTTCCACCAATCGTGTAGATCATTCCTGCAGCCATATTGACTGAGCAAAATCCGCCATGAGCAGCATAATTAGGCGTACCAAATTGCCGTGCGAACAAACCTGTTAAGGCCTGCATTTGATCTCGTCCAGTAAAGAGTGCAAACTTTTTAGGATCAGTGGCACGAATATGATTGAGGCGTTTAGTCAGAATTTCAAAAGCTTTATCCCAGCTAATAGGTTCAAATTCACCATCTCCACGATTGCTACCCGCTTTTCTCAAGAGTGGTTGAGTAATGCGGGCAGGGGATTTTTGCTTCATAATTCCTGAGGCACCCTTAGCGCAAATGACACCTTTGTTTAACGGGTGCTCTGGATTGCCATCAATATAGACAAGCTCACCATCGCGCAGATGTGCACGGATACCGCATCGGCATGCACACATGTAGCAAGTTGTTTTCTTAATCTCTGTTACTGCCTCTTGCTTCTTGAGGGGATCATGTACAGGATCATTTGAAAATATTTTGAACATAGCTTTACTTATTTATTGAGGTTGTTTAGCAAGCAAAATAGCCATTGCAGCAGATGCCACCCTTGAAAATATAGAGTCAGATCGAGATGTGAGAATGATGGGAACTTGAGCTCCTAAAATAGTTCCAGCGCACTCTGCTCCAGCCATATATACCAAAGATTTGTATAGGATATTACCTACTTGTAAGTCAGGAACTAAAAGAAGGTCTGGATCACCAGCAACCTGTGAAGGGATACCTTTTGTTTTAGCAGAATGGGCGGAAATAGCATTGTCGAATCCAAAGGGACCTTCGATAAGAGTTGCGGGGTGAATTGGGCTTGCGGCATGAGTATCCACAATCTCTTTAGCATCGATAGTGGCTTGCATACCTGGGTTAACTACCTCTGTCGCAGCAATGATGGCCACTTTTACATCTTTGATCCCTAGCTTGTTAAGGGCTTCGAGACTACTTTTCAGAATCTGTATTTTTTGAGAGGCATTGGGTGCGATATTGACTACGCAATCACTGATCCCCAGTAGTTTGGGGTAACGCTCTAGCTCAAATAAAAATAAATGACTCGTTCTGCGATCGGTTCTTAATCCATCACGCTTCACTATTGGACCCATCAGATCTTCAGTATGCAATGATCCCTTCATCAGAACTGCTAGCTTGCCCTCTTTTACCAGCTCCACTGCTTTCTTGGCTGCAATGATAGGGTCGTTGGGCGTATCAATAATTTCAATTCCACTTAAGGAAAGTTTTTCCTTCGCTGCCAGTTCCAAAATCAGATCTTGAGGTCCAATTAAGATTGGGGTGCACAGCTGCCTTTTGATTAAATCAAGGACGGTTTCAAGGGCGGGTACGCTTAGTGGATAAACGACCCCTAAAGGGACATCGCTTTTAGCCTCATCAATCATTTTTTCTAATAAGGGATATTTATCCATGAGGTTTGCCTAAGGGGTTTACCGTTATCAGATGAAATTAGGACAATGTTTGAGAGATACGCTCAGAAGCTTCTTTGAGCTTTGGAATATGTTCCATGGCTTGATTGAGAGGTAGTCTGGCAGTCGCTGCATGAACCGCAATGGCTGCTACCACATCGCCCATCGCATCTCGCACTGGTACTGCAACGCATGAGACGCCAAGAACGTATTCCTCATTATCAATGGCATATCCAGTGCTGACAATGCGTTCAAGCTCAGACTCGAGCAGATCGCGATCGGTAATTGTTCTGTGAGTAAATTTCTCGAGCGGTAAATTTTCTAAAAGCTTGGCGCGCTCCTCAGGAGTTTTGAACGCCAGCAATAGCTTGCCACTGGCGCTGCAATGGGGAGGTAGTACAGTGCCCGGTGGGAGATGTAAACGTAAGGCCCAATTGGCTTCTACGCGATCTAGATAAAATAGCTCACCACGTTTAAGGACAGCTAAATTACAAGTCTCCCCTAGATCAGCAACCAATTTTCTTAAAATGCTATGCCGAATTGCGGAGACAGTATCGTGCGTCAAAGTCGCCATGGCTAGGCTAGATAAACGATCGCCAGGGGCATAAGTACGGCCACCGGGTTCTCTAGCTACCAATCCAGCTTCTTCGAAAATAGCTAGGGTGCGATGCAGAGATGCTTTTGGCATTCCCGTAATTTGCATGAGTTGCGCTAAGGTTGCGGGCTGCTGAAGAGCTGCTAAAGCCTCTAATATGACAATGCCTTTGAGCATTGATGAATTTTCGTTAGCACTATCTTTTTTGCTGATATCTAACGGTTCGTTATTGTCAATTTCAAGCATAAGTAGAAAATCTCAAGAATTGTGTCATTTTGTTCATTCTAATAGAACATATTGGCAATATCCAGAGAAAATGTTAGTATTTTTACTTATACGAAACAACTTGTTCCGTTTAGTAGGATTAGTTATCGTATGTAGACTTCCCAATAAGGGCTAATATAAGCCCATGGAGTGTTTTTAAAACAGGAGATGAGGTATGCGTAGAAGCAATCTGTTGGTCACCGTACTAGCTATAGCCTTGAGCTTGCTGGGTTTTACTCAATTAGCAGGGGCCCAGTCATGGCCTACTAAGCCGATTAAATTTGTTGTGCCATACCCACCTGGGGGCGGAACTGACGTAATAGCCCGCATCATGCAGGAACCACTGAGCCAGGCTTTAGGCCAACAAATCATTATTGATAATCGCGGTGGTGCAGGCGGATCGATTGGAACAGACATTGTTTCAAAATCACCTGCAGATGGTTATACGGTTTTATTCACTCTGTCTTCCCACACGATCAATCCTGCAATCTATCCAAAGCTAGCTTTCGATACCGAAAAAGATTTTTTGCCAGTTTCATTGGTGGCCTCGTTACCGCAGATATTAGTGGCTAATCCTGATTTCCCAGCTAAGACTGTGAAGGAAGTGATTGATATGGCTAAGGCAAAACCCGATTCCATTTCTTATGCATCAGTAGGTAATGGGTCACCAGGACATTTGGCTGGCGCGATGATGGCCAGCGCTGCAGGAGTATCTATGACTCATATTCCTTATCGCGGCGGCGGCCCTGCTGTTACTGATGTCATGGCAGGTCAAGTGCCACTTCTTTGGGTTTCTATTCCTGCAGCAGCAAACTTTATCAAGTCGGGTAAGTTGCGTGCTTTAGCAGTTTCTACAGTTAAGCGTTCCCCTATTTTTCCTGACGTGCCTACGATGGCTGAGTTAGGATTTAAAGATTATGAGGTTGACTCTTGGTATGCCATGTTTGTTCCAGCTAAAACGCCACAGCCTATTATTGATTCGCTTTACAAGGCAACGATCAAAGCATTGGCAGACCCAGCAGTAAAAGAAAAGTTATTGGGTCAAGGCGCTGAGGCAGTGGGCAGCACGCCTGCGCAACTTGGGGCAATCGTCAAAAGTGAGATTGTGAAGTGGAAGAAAGTAACAAAAGATGCTGCTATCAAAGCAGAGTAGATAAAACTTCTAATCAATTAAAGATATTAACCAAGCTTAAGATATGACACCAGTAGAGAGTATTATTGAAAGAGGTCGCGTAGCTCAGAAAAAATATGAGCAATATACGCAAGCACAAGTGAACTTAGTGGTAGAGGCTGTAGCTTGGGCAATCTTAGAGCCCAAGCGAAATCAAGAGTTAGCTGAGCTTGCAGTGAAAGATACTGGTCTTGGTGATGTTGCTGATAAGTTTACGAAGAACTTTAGGAAAACTCTTGGCCTTGTTCGTGATTTAAATGCGGCTAAAACCGTTGGCGTTATTTCTGAAGATTTGAAGACGGGCCTTACTGAATATGCCCGCCCAGTAGGGGTGGTTGCTGCGATTACGCCATCAACTAATCCAGGTGCAACTCCGATTAATAAAATTCTCAATGCAATCAAATGTCGTAATGCTGTTGTAGTTGCCCCATCCCCCAAAGGATATTCAACTTGTGCACGATTATTGGAGTTTGTTCATCAACAATTGGATTTGGTCAATGCACCTCGTGATCTAGTGCAGATGTTGCCATTTCCGATCACTAAGGATTCCACTAATGAATTAATGCGTTTAGCAGACTTGGTTGTAGCCACCGGTTCACAAGCCAATATACGCGCTGCCTATAGTTGTGGCACTCCTGCATTTGGCGTAGGCGCGGGCAATGTGCTAGCTATTATTGATGAGTATGCTGATTTAAATGGGGCTGCTGAAAAAATTACCCAATCCAAGATTTTTGATAATGCAACAAGCTGCTCTAGTGAAAATGGAGTCGTGATATGTGCTGATGTGTATCAGAATGCAATTATGGCGTTGGAGCGGACTGGTGGCGTTATGCTGGATGCTGCAGATAAAAAACGTCTTGAGGAAGTGATGTTTCAAGATAGCAAACTCACATCGACTCTAACAGCGCAATATTCTTCGGTCATTGCAGAGCGTGCGAAATTACAAAATCCAAAGGCAAAAGAAGCCAAATTTTTGATGGTTGAGGAAGATGGCTTCGGACCTTCTGCCCCCTTCTCAGGCGAGAAATTAAGCCCTGTTCTCACAGTTTGGAAGGCTGCTGATTTCAAGGCAGCTCAGGACTTGGTGGCTAATGTTTATAACTATCAAGGGAATGGCCATTCAGTTGGTTTACATACTGCCTTAAGTGGTGAAGTAATGGAAAAGCGTGCTGCAACTCTGGCCGAGAATTTGAAGGTGGCTAGAGTGATTGTTAATCAAGCGCATACCATTGCTACTGGCGGCAGTTTTGAAAATGGACTCCCATTTTCACTTTCCATGGGTTGTGGCACTTGGGGAAAAAATAATTTTTCAGACAATATGACCTATCGCCATTACCTTAATATCACCAGAGTAGTTCGACCTATTCCAGAACAGGTGCCTAAGGTTGAAGATCTCCTAAAAGATTATTTCACTCGTTTTCCTCAGGCTTGAGTTTAAAGGTGATGACATCATGCCAAAGTTTGGGCGAGGTCTTATTGCATTGGTCAGCAGTGCAAGCCGACAAAGTTTTTTTATATGCCCCTGAAACTAGAGCTACTCTAAGTTATGGCCAGCTTTCTAAAGAGGCGCATCATTTTTCGACATGGTTAGCAGAGCAGAAAATTAGTGCTCATGGTCATGTTGGTTTATATATGCACAATGGGCGCCAGACCAGCACGATCTTTCTGGCTACGATGGCTTGTGGTCGGGTAATTACACCACTCAATCTATTAGCGCCTACAAATCAACTTGCCTGGGTTTTAGATCATAGCGATATAGAAATCTTGTTTTACTCCCCAGATAAAAAACAGAGTTTATTTACAGCGCTAGAAAAGACCAAGCGAAAATTTCAATTAGTAGAGCTAGATCCAGATGAGGCAGAGGGCCCATTTATGAAGTCTGCAGCAGGATCTTTGCCCACTGTTAAGTCTACTCAGCCAGCGCTTCTCATGTATACCTCCGGGACAACGGGAACACCTAAAGGCGTATTACTAACCCACGCCAATTTATTGCATGCCGCCCGCTCGATGGCATCATGGCATTCACTCACTGAAGCAGATACAGTCTTGAGTTCTTTGCCGATTTATCACATCAATGGCCAAGTGATTTCGACTATCACCCCTTTTGTTTCTGGCGGATCTGTTGTTGCACCCCATACTTTCTCAGTATCGAGTTGGTGGAAGCTGGCAATTCAATATCAATGCACTTGGATCAATATGGTGCCCACCATCATTGCTTATTTAATCAATGGAGCAAAGAGTGGCGGCGCCTTGCCCAGTCGTGAGGAGCTGAAAGCGATTCGCTTTGGTCGTTCAGCCTCTGCTCCACTGCCACCTGAGCATCATCGTGAATTCGAAGCTTTATTTGGTATTACCCTAATAGAAGGCATGGGTATGACAGAGTCGTGCTCTATGGTGTTTTGTAATCCCCATGACGAAAGACGGCGTTATGGAAGTCCCGGTCTTCCTTGTGGGGTAGAAACAAAAGTGATTGATGCTGATGGGAAACTTCTTGGCGCCAATGTAGCCGGAGAAATCTGTTTACGCGGCGGTAATGTTCTCAATGCTTATTATAAAGCGGAGGCTGAAACTGCTAAGGCATTTGATGGCGAGGGATGGCTAAAGACTGGCGATTTAGGAATGCGTGATGATGATGGTTTTTATTTCATTACTGGACGCCTGAAGGAGCTCATCATCAAAGGCGGGGAAAATATTGCCCCACGTGAAATTGATGAGGCCATACTGAAGCATCCAGCAGTACTAGATGCGGCTGCAGTTGGCATTCCAGACGCAAACTATGGGCAAGAAATTATGGTTTGTATTGTTTTAAAACCAGATGCCACTTGTTCTGAAGAAGAGATGCGTCTTTTTTGTCTTAAAGAACTTGGAAAACTTAGAACGCCTAAGTTGATTCTGTTCATGGAAGACTTACCTAGAGGCCCATCTGGTAAAGTTCAGCGTCTGAAGCTATTGGATTTGCTTTAATCTGATTAGCGCTTCATAAGCAGGCGCTTGACCACTATTGAAGTCAGTATTCCTCCAAGAATCGCCCACTCCAATGGGATAGTAATAGTGCCAACCGCAGTAACGAGCATTGGAATCCATTCCTTTGCCCCCATGCGAATCTCATGACGAATTTGTTTTATATCAATTAAATTCCAGGCAACCACTAGTAAGAGTGAAGCTATTACAACATATGGAATATGTTTAGCTAATGGTGAGACAAATACAAGTAATAGTAATAAAAAAACTGCAGCACAAATTGCGGAAAAAGGGGTTTTAGCGCCAGAGGCTAGGTTTACGCCCGTCCTATTAAATGAACCGCTAGCAGGGTAGGCCGAGAAAAAAGCGCCACATACATTGGCTAAGCCTTGACCAATAAATTCTTGGTTAGCATTGAAGTTATCTTTAGTTTTTAGTGCAATTGCACGGGCGATCGCCATTGCTTCAGTTGATGCTAGAAGGGTCATGATGAGAGCTGCACTAAATAACTTTTGCAAGGTTTCAATACTTAAATCTGGAGTTGAAATCGGCGGGAAGGCCCCTGGTATTTCTTGAACCCTTTTGAACAAAGCAATCTCAGGTAAAAAAGCTTCTAGTAAGGCCGCTGCAATACTTCCCATAATGACTGCCACAAGCATAGAGGGTACAAATCGATTGAGAGATCTCCAGAGTCGAATAGTAATTAATGTGAAAAGCACTAGCGTTAGGGTATAAATCTCCCATTGATGATTCAGTTGCACTGACACCACCGCACTAACTGTTTCTGTAACACTCTTCCCCCTTGGGATGCTAATACCAAGAAGTGTCCCAAGCTGACTATTGATGATTAAGATAGCAGCGCCTACGGTGAAGCCAACAATAACGGAGTGGGGAACTTTTTCAACCCATTTGCCAGCTTTGCTGAAGCCTAATAAAAGCTGAAGGATTCCTACTAAGAAGCTAAGTGTGAGGACATAGCCAACATAGGTATTTGACTCCGGCAGTGCTAGAGGGGCAATTAAAGCCATCGTGGTTAGGGAAATAGCATTCGCAGGGCCTGTGACCATGAGGCGACTGGAGCCAAATAATGCCGCAATCAAGCAAGGCACCATCGCTGCATATAGACCATACTGTGCTGGCATGCCTGCTAATAATGCAAAAGCAATGCCTTGAGGCATTACTACAATTGCGCCAGTGAGTCCTGCTAAAACATCTGCGCGAATGATGCCTGGATTTTTATATTCAGGAAGCCACTTGCTAAAAGGAAGTTGCCAATTCATCAGAATTAAATTCGTCCTAAGATCAAATCGGCAGCTCTTTCAGCCAACATCACTGCAGGCCAATTGGTATTACCTGACGGGACTGTTGGCATTGCGGAGCAATCAACTACTCTGAGGCCTTGTACTCCCCGGACTCTTAACGAGGAATCCAAAACTGCCATTGGATCATCATTTCGACCCATTTTGCAGGTACCAGTCGGGTGAAAGATAGTGGCACCATTATTACGGCAGAACTCTAGTACTTCTGCATCTGATTTTGGATTATCAGGTTTTACTTCGCGCGTAATGAGAGAGCGTAGTGGTTCAGTCTGCGCAATTTTTCTAGCAAAATTGACCGCAGCAACACTAGTATCGCGATCATTTTGAGAAGCTAAATAGTTAGCAAACATTTTTGGTGGCGTTAGTGGGTCTGGAGATTGAATGCGGACATACCCACGGGATTCTGGTCGGAGCTGACATACTGACATTGTAAATCCGGAGAAAGGGTGCACTTTACCCCCTGCCATTTCAGCAGATAGGGTTGCCATATGAAATTGAATATCAGGCGTTTTGGAATCCTTCATGACTCGGGTAAAGAGGCCGCCTTGATTAATTCCAATAGAAAGAGGCCCGCCTCTAAATAGTAGCCAGTCTAAACCCATCTTCAGTTTTCCAAACCAAGACGAGAGTTGATCATTAGTAGAAATGGGTTGATTTAATTCATAGATCAAACGAAATTGAAGATGGTCTTGTAAATTCTCGCCAACGCCTGGCAAGTCATGTATGACGGGGATATTAAATTCCTGTAGCAGATTTGCCGGGCCCACTCCAGATAGTTGCAGAATTTGTGGACTCTGGATTGATCCTGCGCTCAAAATTACTTCTTTATTAGCATGGACGGTTTTTTTAATTCCCTGCTGGATATATTCAACCCCAATCACTTTTTTATTTTCAAAAATCACTTTACTGACTTGGCTATTAGTCAGAATAGTTAGATTAGAGCGATGCTTAGCTGGTTTTAGATAGGCAACTGCAGCACTACAACGAAATCCTTTATAAGTACTGAGCTGGAAGTAGCCAACGCCTTCTTGAGTCAGGTTATTAAAGTCATCTGTAGTGGGCACACCAAGTGCATTAGCTGCTTTTTTAAACGCTTCTACTAAGGCATGTTTCTTAGGGATGGATGAGGCCTTTAATGGACCTGTTTGAGAATGCAGGGGTTCTCCTAGCCTGTCATTACCCTCAGCTTTTTTGAAGTAGGGTAATACATCATCCCACCCCCAGCCGGGATTACCAAGATCACGCCAGCCATCGTAATCCTCTTTTTGTCCGCGGATAAAGATCAATCCATTAATTGAGCTAGATCCCCCTAAGGTTTTACCCCGTGGCCAATAGATTTGGCGATCATTCATACCTGGATCGGGCTCAGTTTGAAATTTCCAATTCAGTTTTGGATCCCACATGGTTTTTGCATATCCAATAGGCAAGTGAATCCAAGGCGACTTATCGCTGGGGCCGGCCTCAATGAGACAAACTGAATTATTGGGGTCCTCAGAAAGTCGGTTCGCTAAAACAGAACCGGATGAACCGCCGCCAACAATAATGTAATCGAATATTGTGTTCGACATACTATTTAGTGTTTTCTTAATCCTAAAATTTCACGTGCTTGTGCTGGAGTTGCGACACTACGGTTATACGCAGGCGCCATTTCGGCTAAGCGTGCGACTAATTCAGCATTATCTTTAGCGAGCCTGGTTTTATCGAAGCGCGTATTGTCTTCAAGACCAGTTCTCACATGTCCACCTAACTCTAGTGTCCATTCATTTACCGGTAGTTGATAGCGCGCTACCCCAGCTGCACACCAAGTAGCATCTGGCATGACTGCTTTCAATTCTGAGATCAAAAATTCTAGGATTGAGCGTCTTGCAGGCATGGCATTAGGGATGCCCATCACAAACTGCACATGAGCAGGGGCTTTCAAGAGGCCGCGTTCGATTAAGTTCGCAGCGTTATAAAGCATCGCCAGGTCAAAAATTTCAATTTCAGGCTTGATCTCGTACTTGAGCATTTCACCAGCAAGTCCATCGACAAATTCCGGCGGATTTTCATAAATGCTATTCGGAAAGTTCACAGAACCGGTTGCCAGCGAGGCCATATCAGGACGATGAAAGAGCATTCCGCCGCGAGCTGCTTGATCACGCCCACGACCACCTGTGGAAAATTGAATGATGATGCCCGGGCAATGTTTCTGAATGCCTACTTGTACAGCCGCATATAAGTCTGGGTCTGAACTAGGGCTCTCATCCGGATTGCGAACATGAATATGGGCTAGTGTTGCTCCCGCTTCGTATGCCTTATGGATCTCTTCTATTTGTTCAGATGTCGTCACCGGTAGACCTGGGCAATCTTTCTTACGCGGAATTGCACCAGTCATTGCTACGGTAATAATTACTGGGGTAGTCATGTTTACTCCATTAAGTTTAAGTACTAGTTTCTGATAGACTGTTTTGAATATCTCTTGCGGCCTGTTGCAGAGGGCCTATATAGAATTCAATCGATTTTTCTTGCATACGGGGCGCTGGCCCATGCGCCGTAATGGTCGCAAAGGTTTTCTGTTTTGAGTTCATTACTGGGACTGCGATACCGATAAATCCCTCTAGAAAAGCCGATTCATCGAGGGCATAGCCGTCCTGACGAATCTTTTCAAGTTCGGGGAATAGCTTTTTATAGCCTATGATTGTTTTATCCGTGTAAATTTCAAATGGCTCATTTCCCAAAGATCTTCTGACCTGTAATTCAGTCATCCCAGATAGAAATAGTTTGCCACTAGCGGTGCAGTGAAGGGGTACACGCATTCCTAAGTCAACGTGCAGGCGGATGGGGGCACTGGTTTCAACCCGATCTAGATACATCACTTTGTTACCATCAAGAATATTGAAGTTGCAGGTTTCGCCAATTTCTTCGACTAAACGTTTCATGACTGCTACGCGTTGTGAGCGAATCGAGTCTACAGAAAGAATATTGATCCCCAGGATACGTAACTTCGCGCTTGGCTGAAAACGCCTGCCATTAGGGTCGCGCTCAATAAAGCCTTGGGCCACTAGGGTATTTAGTAATCTAAAAGCAGTGGGTTTCGCTAAGTGAGTGCTAGTAGAGATGGTTTCAAGGCTCAGCGGAAATTCAGATTGAGTAATGGTTTCCAGTATCAGTAAAACCTTCTCCGCCATGCTGGATTTGGCTGATTCTTCGTATATTTCCGAAGGCGGGGTGATACGGGATAGCTTTTGTGACATTTATTGAGTTTTTTTGGAGATATTTGCGATTTTAAGTGTTTACCCTTAAAGCATTTCATCAGATGATACTTTAAATTCCATTAGAGAAAATATTAACTAAAAACAAGAGACAATGCAAACAAAAAAGAAGCCCGCTTCTAAAGCGAGAGCAAAGCCTAAGACATTGAAAAAAAGTTCTGCGGTTTTACCTAAGAAAAAGGCTACGACTGTCGTTAAGGTGCCGCCTGAGTTCACCATGAAACAGGTGAAGGAGATTGTTGCCTTAATCAAGGATGCTGGAACATTTACTAGCTTTGCTTATAAGACAGATGAATTTGAAATTGAGATTTCTGTCGGCTTACCGTCATCTCCAGGTGTCGCTAACTTTGTAGCCCCTCAAGTAAGTTCAGCAGCTCCTGTGAATACTTCTGCCGTAGCAAGAACTCCGGCACCATTCACAATCTCTGCCTCGGAACGTTTGATTACAAGCCCCATGATTGGAACTTTTTACCGCAGACCTAGTCCAAGCTCTCCTCCTTTTGTTGAGGTGGGGGACTTTGTTAAGCCTGATACAGATGTTTGTATTGTTGAGGTAATGAAATTACTGAATACGATTCCTGCCGAATGCAGTGGTACTGTCTCACGAATTTTGGTTGAGGATGGCGAAAGTATTGAAGCCGGCCAAGCTCTGATGGTGATTGAGGTTTCTTGATGACTGTTAAAAAGCCTTTTGAGTTAATTGATGTCACTTTGCGTGATGCGCATCAGTGCCTTTGGTCGACTCGCATGACCACTCCCCATATGTATCCTGCCTTAGCGGATATAGATCAGGCTGGCTTTGGTTATATCAATATATTGGGAGGCGCAGTATTCGATGTGATGGTGCGTTTCCTGCGAGAAGATCCTTGGAAGCGTATGGAGTTCCTGAGCAAGCAACTCACGACTCCAACCGATGCATTAACACGCGGTCAAAGTATTTATACCTTTGAGTTATTTCCGGATGATGTCGTTGCGCTCAATATTGAGTTACTTGCAGAGTCTGGAGTCAAGGTACTAACGGTATATGACGCCTTAAATGACAATCGAAATATCGAATCATCTTTGAGAGTCGGTAAGAAAAATGGCATGCTGATTAATGCAATGCTCACTTACGCCTTAAGCCCAGTGCATGACGATGCTTACTTTATTGCCCGTACCCACGAGCTTGTCAAACTAAGAGCAGATTTTATTTCTGTAAAAGATCCCACAGGCTTAATCACTCCCGAGCGGGCAGCAACACTTTTCCCAGCCATTGTGTCTGCTGCCAAGGGTATTCCTATTAAACTGCATTCTCACTGCCAATCTGGCTTAGCGCCTCAAGTTTATGAGGAGGCTATAAAGGCTGGTTTTTCGTATGGGTATGTAGCTACTAATTGCCTAGCTAATGGCGCCTCATTACCATCAGTACTAGATGTTTACGCGAGCGCACAAAAACTAGGAAGAGCGCCCAAGATGAATCTAGCTGCATTAGAAAAGGTGGATGAGTATTTTGATTGGATCTGTTCACGTGATCATTTTTCTCGCGGAGAGAGGGCGACTTATGACCCTGCCTTATACGAGCATCAAATTCCAGGGGGGATGATTTCAAACTTACGTGCCCAATTAGCAGTCATGGGCATCTCCCATAGAGAAGCCGAGATCCTAGAGGAGACGGCAAGGGTACGGGAGGATTTGGGTTATCCCATCTTAGTTAGCCCGTTTGCACAATATATAGTGACGCAAGCCGTTTTGAATGTCATGCAGGGCGAGCGATATAAAACAATTCCTGATGAGATTAAGCTTTATCTCAAAGGGCATTATGGAAAATTGGCTGGCACCCCTAGCGCAGAAGTCATGACTCGCGCCAAGGTAGATTACGATGCCTCAAGAAGACCAGGTGAGTTAATTCAAGCAGCATTGCCCGGATTGAGGAAAAAATGGGGGCGCTCAATTAGTCAGCAGCAATTAAGTTTGCATGCTTTTTATCCTGAAAACTTAGCTCTAGGGCTCAAAGATGGAGCGCAAGAAGCATTAAAACAAGGGCCTGCTTTACAGCCCTTTACAGAATTAGTGAAGTATTTAGTGATGAAAAAAGAGTATGGAAAAATTAGAACTAGATTAGGCGGTGTTGAGTTAAGCTTTACGGGTTAGTTTTTAGACGTTCGCTGTTTGATATGAAATATAAGCAATTCCATTATTAAGGAGATCGTAATGAAACAATTTAATGCGTCACGTCGTATCTTTTCAGTACTTGCTGTTGCAATGCTTTCGGGAGCCCCAATGCTGTCGATGGCTCAAAATAGTACCAAGTTCAATGATTATGGTTGGCCTGAGGGTGCGGATGAGAAAGTTTCAGCAAAATCGGTAGCTTGGCTCAAGGAAAAAGGTTGGTGGCCATTGCAGATTGCATTCCAACCACCATGGTCAGGTCAAAATACGATTAATTTGGTGATGGATAAAAAAGGGCTTTTAGCCAAGCGTGGCATTGAGTCTAAATTGCAAGCGTTTCCATCAGGGCCCGCGATTAATGAAGTGATTATCTCTGGTCGATTCCAGTTTGGTAATGGTGGAAATTTCCCATTCACATCGCTGATTGATAAAAATATCCCGGTGAAGACGATCGCAGTAATCAATACCAACTTGATGCATGCTGTATTAGTCCCTCTGGATTCAAAAATTAAGTCATTCAAGGACTTTAAAGGATCAAACCCACCTGCAACCATCGGCATTGTGACTGGCTCTTCGGCTGAGTTCTATATTCAGGCCGCTGCCAAAGCCAATGGCATTGAGATTGGTAAGGACATCATTTTGAAGAACATGCCTCCGGGCGAGCAAATGGCGATGCCTAAAGGTCTTGATGCGGTGGTGCCTTGGGATCCAACCCCAACCATCATGGTTAAAGAACGTAAGAACGCCAGAATTATTAGCGATAGCTTTCCGTACAATATTTATGAAGGTACGTTCTATGTACGTCAGGAAGTGATTGATAACGCACCAGATGTAGTGCAGGCATTTACTGATGCAATTGCTGAAGCCACTCTTTGGATTAGAAAAAATCCAGATGCTGCGGTAGATGTGATGCAGGAAGATCCGAATTTGAAGAATTATTCAAAAGAGATCTTGCGTCAGCAAATTTCAGCATATAACTTGTTATACAAGCCTAACTACATTTACCCAATCCCAGTATTTTGGGGTCGTGCAAATGAGCCAATTTACACATGGTTATATGAGAATAAGCGTATTCAGAACAAGTTAACCGGTATCGATTTTGCTCGTGCTGTGGATACTCGCTTTATGGATAAGACTTTTGAAAAGTTAGGTTGGGCAACGATTACTCGTCCTCCATTCTTGCCGGCTGATTGGTCTGCACCGATGGATAAGACACCATACCCAACTTATATGAATCCATTCAATACGTCTAAACCTCAGGTATTTCCTGAAAAAGGCGATCTCACCAGAGATTGGTCTTTTGATGGCAAGGTTTACAAAAAATAAGGCGTTATGCAAATATTCAATTTTTTCAAGCAATTTCGTCGTTTAGCTTTATTGATTATTTTGCTTGCCGCCTGGGAATATGCCAGTCGGTTTATTCTGGATAAAACAGAAGCTACCTTGTTGCCACCTCCTTCGGGAGTGGCACAAGGCGGTTATGAATTAATGAAGTCTGGAGAAATCTGGAAACATTCAATTGATAGCTTATCTAGAGAATTTATAGCCTTTTGCTATGCATCCGTTGCTATTCCATTAGGGATAGTCATGGGCTGTTTTAAATGGGTGAATGAACAAGTCGATCCCATTATTGAAATTTTGCGCCCAATCCCACCGATTGCCTGGATTCCATTAAGTATTTTGTGGTTCGGTGTTGGTAATGTTCAAAATCAATTCATTATTTTCTTAGGAATATTTTTCCCTATCCTCTTAAATACGATTGATGCAGTGAAGAACGTAGAGCCTAATCTCATTCGCGCTGCTCGCTGCTTGGGGGCAGGCTCTTGGGGGGTCATCACTCGCGTTGTTTTGCGTGCAGCTTTACCTCAGATTGTTACTGGCATTCGTATTGGCTTGGGAGTTGGTTGGATGGCATTAGTGGCAGCTGAATTAGTGGGTGCTAATTCCGGACTTGGATTCCTGATCAATGATGCGCGCACTGTTCTACGTACGGACTACATTTTGGTTGGTATGTTGGCTATTGGAGTGATTGGCTTATGTTTGGATAGGCTCATTCGATATACCGCTCAGAAACTCATGCCATGGTCTAGAGCGCTTAATGCTTAAGCGTTAAATACAATCTTTCACCATTTAAATATACAAGCCAATGCTCGCACTTAAAGTAGAACACGTCAGAAAAATTTATCCTTCAATGCATGCTAAGGGGCAAGAAGTCTTAGCTATTGATGATGTTTCTCTGGAGGTTCAGAAAAATGAGTTTTGCTCAATCTTAGGCCACAGCGGCTGTGGCAAAACGACCTTACTGAATTTGATTGCTGGCTTTGAGGAGCCGACAGCTGGGCAAATCGAGTGCGCTGGTAAAGTCGTGGATGGCCCTGGCGCAGATCGATCGATGGTGTTTCAGGACTATGCTTTATTTCCATGGCTGACTGTGCATGACAACATTGCATTTGGTTTAAAAATCAAAGGCACTGGCGCTGCAGAAATCGAGCAAATTGTGACTCGTTTTGCAGCTTTGGTAGGCCTTAGTCAATTCATCAATCATTATCCCCACCAATTATCAGGCGGTATGCGGCAACGCGTTTCTATTGCTAGGGCATTAGTAGTTGACCCCACTGTTCTTTTGATGGATGAACCATTTGCTGCTTTGGATGCCCAAAATCGAGCCATGATGCAGGCTGAAATGATTCGGATTTTGAAAGAGGAGAGCAAAACAGTAGTGCTCGTAACTCATAGTATCGAAGAGGCAATTAATCTATCTGACGTTATTGTGGTGATGACGCGCCGCCCTGGCAGGGTTAAGGAAATCATTCGAGTTCCAGAGCCTCGCAGAATGGTCGAGGACACCCCTGCTTATCTAGCAATCCGGCGTCAGATCCGTGATTTGATTGCTGGTGAGCATGATGTTAGTGAGGCCGTCTGATTTTTGAAAACCTGCCCTTAATCTGCCTATTCATTTTTGCAGCAGTTCTTGGAGGGTTTATTAGGCGGTTAAGTGGTTTTGGAGGCGCGCTCATCATGACGCCGCTGTTGATGTGGATGTTTCCGATCCCCTTTCTGATTCCCATCGTCATGTGCTCAGAAATCTTTGGAGGCGTTTTGCTCTCTCGTCAATGGAAAGTGCATGCAGAAGACCGGCCTCAACTTTGGTCCATGTTATTTTTTGCAGCAGTTTTTCTTCCGATTGGCATTTGGCTGGGTAGATTGATACCGCTGGTCATACTCAAGCTTTCTACAAGCGCAGTAGTGATATTTTTTGCGAGTTACTTATTACTAAAGCCCCATATTCGATTAAATAGCACTAGTACTTTGGATGGATTAGCTGGAAGTTTATCGGGGTTGTTATTAGGTTCGTGTGGAATTGGTGGGCCGCCGGCTGCCTTGTATCTTAATTCAAGCAATAAAGCATTCGATAGAACGCGCTCTTTGTTATCCCACTTTATTTCTGGCATCTCTCTATTCGCGATTATTGCTGCAAGTTTGATGGGGGGAGGGCTTGAGTGGTTTACCTATCTTTTGCTTGCGATTCCTGCTTATTGGCTGGGAATGGTCTTGGCTAAACGCGTTTTAGAGGCTCATGCTGTAACAGATAGCGCCTTAAAAAGACTCTGCTTATTGCTTCTGATCGCAAATGCAGGCTTTAATTTGCTGTTTTTGTTTATATTTGAATAGATATAAGCATATGAAATAGATGTTCTTCCCAGAGATATTAATACAACCTATTCTATAAGGACACTGGATCAAATGAGGGAGTGCAATATGGGTTACATAGCTGAAAATAAACCAGATAAAGTAGTTGAAGCTGTTTTACAGACTATTGAAAAAAGCTTTACTTCACCAAAAGGTATCGAGCAGTCTGTAAGTACTAAATCAAGTGCTGAAGTAATTTCAGAAGCAAGTGAAAAAGTATATTTTCAGATCGAGGATTAATAGCTTAGATTGCAGTCTGATTGCAGATAAAAAACCGCCGATGTGGCGGTTTTTTATTGCCTATCTTTTTGGATAGCTAAGGGATTACTTCTCCACGAATGCGCGTTCAAATACATAGTCGCCTAATTGGCCTAGGCTCGGAGAAACCTTGAAGCCTTTTGCGTCTAGCATTGCCGCTGTTTCCTTTAGCATAGAAGGGCTACCGCAGATCATCGCTCTATCTACTGCTGCATCAAGTGGAGGCAAGCCAATATCTTGAAAGAGTTGGCCAGATTCAATAGCGGTGGTGAGGCGTCCAGTGTGTTTGAATGCCTCTCTTGTCACTGTGGGGTAGTAGATCAGCTTCTCACGAATGATTTCGCCGATGTATTCATCTTGCGTGAGTTCATTCTTGATGTATTCACCATAAGCCAGCTCGCTAACTAAGCGCACACCATGAATCAAAACTACCTTTTCAAACTTGTCATAGGTTTCTGGGTCACGAATGATGCTCATGAATGGCGCCAAGCCAGTACCAGTACTAAAAAGGTAAAGGTGTTTACCAGGATTTAAGTCGTCAATCACTAAGGTGCCAACAGACTTCTCGCTAACAAGAATTGGATCGCCTACCTGAATTTTTTGCAAACGGGATGTCAGTGGCCCATCTTGAACTTTGATACTTAAGAACTCAAGGTGTTCCTCATAGTTGGGGCTAGCAACACTATAGGCTCTGACTAAAGGCTTGCTCTCAACTTCAAGACCTATCATTAAGAAGTGACCGCTGCGAAAACGCAGGCCTTTACTGCGGGTAGTGGTAAAGCTAAAAAGGGTGTCGTTCCAGTGATGAACAGTGAGAACAGTTTCGGTGTTATATGCGGCCATAGGTGCTTGTAAATGAAATGGTTTCGCCTAAGCAAAGCCATGATTATAGTATTCCTTGCTTGCTTCTCATTACTCTTCTTCGCGGCGTAGGTGCGGGAACAAAATCACATCACGAATGTTTGGCACATCAGTAAGCAGCATCACTAAGCGGTCGATGCCAATACCGCAACCACCAGTTGGAGGCATGCCGTATTCCAAGGCGCGGATAAAGTCATGGTCAAAGTACATTGCCTCTTCATCCCCAGCTTCTTTTTGCGCCACTTGCTTGCGGAATCGGTTGGCTTGATCTTCAGCATCATTAAGCTCGGAGAAGCCATTGGCAATTTCGCGACCGGTAATGAATAATTCAAAACGCTCAGTCACGCCTGGGCGGGTATCCGATTCTCGAGCGAGGGGACTTACTTCGATTGGGTAATCGATGATGTAGGTTGGCTCCCAGAGGTGTTCTTCAGCTACTAATTCAAATAAGGCGAGTTGCAAGGCACCAATACCTGCATTCTTCAGAGTTGGAGAGTCTGGATTTTCACCACCCTTTTTTAATTCAGCCCGAATGAAATCCGCATCCTCTAATTGAGCTGCTTGATAGATCTTATTAGACTGAGGCCCGTACTTCAGAATTGCTTCAGTAATCGTTAAGCGTTGAAATGGCTTGCTGAGGTCAAGTTCACGACCTTGATGAGTCAGGGTTGCAGTGCCTTGCGCATCTATTGCTGCTGCACGAATCAATCCTTCTGTGAAGTCCATGAGCCAACGGTAATCGGTATAGGCTGCATAGAACTCCATCATTGTGAATTCTGGATTATGACGTGGGCTGACACCTTCATTACGGAAGTTACGATTAATTTCAAAGACGCGCTCAAAGCCGCCAACTACCAAACGCTTGAGATAAAGCTCAGGTGCGATACGCAAGAACATTTGCATGTCTAAAGCGTTATGGTGGGTAGTAAATGGCTTTGCTGTCGCGCCACCTGGAATGGGGTGGAGCATCGGTGTTTCAACTTCCATAAAGTCAGCATCGAGCATATGGCGCCGTAATGAGGCAATCGCATTGCTCCGTGCTTTGAAGGTATTACGACTTTCTGGATTAACGATCAGATCTACATAGCGCTGACGATATTTAGTTTCTAGATCAGACAGGCCATGGAATTTATCTGGCAAGGGGCGTAATGACTTGCTCAGCAAGCGTAGGTTGCTGCACTCAACTGAAAGTTCACCTTTATTAGTCTTAAAAAGATTGCCTTCAGCAGAAATGAAATCTCCCATATCCCAATGTTTAAAGGCGCCGTGGGTATCAGCACCACTCAGTTCATCGCTGATATAGAACTGAATTTGACCGCTACGATCTTGAATAGTGGCAAAGCTGGCTTTACCCATCACGCGTTTGAGTACCATACGGCCAGCAACTTTGACATGTACTTTCTTGGCAGCGAGCTCTTCTTTAGTGAGGCTGTCGTAGTGGGCATGAAGATCTGTAGCAAGATGAGTTGGAACAAAATCATTTGGGAAGGCAATGCCACCTTCACGCAGCTTTGCGAGTTTTTCACGGCGCTCTGCAATGATGTGATTCTCATCTACTGCTTCAGTTGCCGGTGCTTGATTGGTTTTATCGTTCATATGGGTTGTTAATTAAACGCCTTGCTTCAGGCTAGCTTCAATAAAAGCATCTAGATCTCCATCCAATACCTTTTGAGTATTAGAGATCTCGACGTTGGTACGTAAATCTTTAATGCGACTTTGATCCAAAACGTAAGAGCGGATTTGATGACCCCAACCTACATCAGTTTTAGTCGCCTCTAACTTATCTTGCTCAACACGACGCTTTTGCATTTCATGTTCGTATAAGCGTGACTTTAGCATCGTCATGGCTTCAGCGCGGTTGCGGTGTTGGCTGCGATCATTCTGACACTGAACCACGATTCCGGTGGGTAAGTGGGTGAGACGTACTGCTGAGTCAGTTTTATTAATATGCTGACCACCTGCACCAGAGGCGCGGTAGGTATCAGTGCGAATATCGGCAGGATTGACTTCAATCTCAATGGAGTCATCAATTTCGGGATAGACATAAATTGAGGCGAAAGAAGTATGACGACCATTAGAAGAGTCAAATGGTGACTTACGCACTAAGCGATGGACACCAGTTTCAGAGCGGAGATGACCGTAGGCGTATTCGCCATCGACTTTGATAGTTGCGCTCTTAATACCAGCGACATCACCATCAGACTCTTCGAGAATTTCTGTTTTGTAGCCTTTACGTTCGCAATACTTGAGATATTGACGGTAGAGCATACTAGCCCAGTCACAAGCCTCTGTACCCCCCGCACCGGCTTGAATATCAATAAAGCAATTACACGAGTCCATTTCATTGTGGAACATACGGCGGAACTCTAGATCACCAATGATCTTGCTGTAAGTCTCTACGTCTTGCTCAATCGCTGCAATCGTGTCGAAATCATCTTCCTCTTTAGCCATATCAAATAGCTCAAGAGCACTGGTGATGTTGGTATTTAAATTAGTTAAAGTAGCAACTACGCCATCGAGTAATTTCTTCTCTTTGCCTAGTGCTTGCGCCTTCTTTTGATCATCCCAAATGGTGGGATCTTCCAGAATCGAATTAACTTCAGTAAGGCGACGTGACTTTACTTCGAAGTCAAAGATACCCCCGAAGAGCTTGCTCACGGGTGAGCAGGTCTGACAAGGTATTTGAAATAGTGTTTAGTTGTTCAGCTTCCATCCCTTAATTATAAGGGGGTTATTGCACTTGCCCTTTAGGTCCCAAGACTCTCATCATGTGCCTCAATCATGAGCTGGACGCGAGCTTGCCCTTGATAGCGGTCGGTTACCAAGCGGTAGGCCAATTTGGCTTTGGCTGGGAGGCTTTGGGTGCGGTTGAACCAAACAGCGCTCAGAGGCTTGTTACCATCTGCCATCCCAATAGGACGCAGCATCAGGCGGAGATGCTTCTCTTTCATAAGGCTTTGCTGGGCAATCTCAAATTCCCCATAAAACACCGGCTGTGGAAATCCTTGACCCCAAATTTCTTCGGCAAGCAGATCACCAATTTCAGGGGTGAACTCGAAGGCTTGAAGGGCGCCATCATGGGAATGGCGACGTTCTAATAACTCATCTGTCAGCAAGCTACCCGCTACTTCCTGAAAACAGGCATCAAACTTTTCAAAATCACTTTTGCGAATCGTTAAACCTGCAGCCATCGCATGGCCACCAAATTTCAGAATAAGGTCAGGCTCACGTTTAGAAACAATATCTAAAGCATCCCGTAAATGAAAGCCAGTCAATGATCTACCAGAACCACGCAATTCCTCTCCGGTGCTGCCATCGGCAGGCGCAAAAACAATGGCAGGGCGATTGAAACGCTCTTTTAAGCGCGACGCCACAATGCCGACAACGCCTTGATGCCACTCTGGATTCCAAAGGCAAATACTAGTGCGCTGCGCTATTGTTCCGGCTAATTGATCTTCTGCAAGATGAGCAAGAGCTGCTTCTTGCATGCCCGTTTCAATCACTCGACGTTCACGATTAATGCGATCGAGTTCTTGCGCAATCATCATCGCTTCATCGGGATTATCTGTTAGCAGTAAGCGAATACCTAAAGTCATATCCGCTAAGCGCCCAGCGGCATTGAGGCGCGGACCAATAGCAAAGCCCAAATCAAAAGTATTCGCCTTACGAGGATCTCGAACGGCTGCTTGAAACAAGGCTTGTATTCCAGCTTGAGATACTCCGGCTCGAATGCGTTTCAAGCCATTAGAAACCAGCACACGATTATTGCGATCAAGCTGTGCTACATCAGCAACAGTACCCAAGGCCACGAGATCTAATAAATTCTCCACTTTAGGTTGAGTCTCATTGGTAAATTTTCCGCGTTTACGGAGTTCTGCACGTAATGCCACTAATAGATAAAACATCACTCCAACACCCGCAAGCGCTTTACTTGGGAAGGTACAGCCAGGCTGATTAGGGTTGACGATAGCAGTAGCCTTGGGAAGACGATCGCCAGGCAGGTGATGATCGGTAACGATGACTTCCATGCCCAGTTCACGTGCGCGGTCTACGCCAGCTTCACTTGCAATGCCGTTATCAACGGTGATGAGATATTTAGGTTTAGGGCTTTGCTCAGCAGCAAGCTCGACTACTTCAGGGGTGAGACCATAGCCCATGGTGAAGCGATTCGGGACCAGAAAGTGGATAGGAGTCTCGGGGCCACCAAGCATCCGTAAGCCCCTTAAGCCAACTGCGCAAGCAGTGGCGCCATCACAGTCATAGTCTGCAACGATGAGCATCGGCTCTTTTCGTTCAAGGATATCCGCTAACAAGGATGCCGTGCTGATGCAATTCTTAAGCTCTGTTGGTGAGAGTAATTGCTTTAAGTCGAGTGAGAGCTCTTCGGGAGACTCAAGGCCTCGGGCTGCATAGAGTCTGGCAAGCAGTGGATGAAGGCCACTTTGTTGCAACCAGGTAGCAGTACGCTCTGAGAAGGGGCGTTGTGAAAAGAGACCCATTACAGAATGATTTCTTTCCAGGTGAGTGGCTCTGCTTTTTTCCAAAAGGCCCAAGATTTTTTATCAAGATCTTTAGCCGTGAAGACTCTCTCGCGAGCTTTCCCGCTTGGAAAATCAATGAGCAGCACTTCATCTAGCTCTTTATTTATCAGCGCTGTACTCAATACTGGCCAGATAGTTTCTGCTTGTTCAAGCCAAGCAAAGGATCCCGCCGCTGGAATATTGAATGCTTTTGAATGAGGGATGTTGTATAGCTTTGCTAATCCAGCTAACAAGGGGTGTGACCCATAGAGATGGCTTGATTGTTGAACTGCCTGGGGCGCTTGCACATCACTCAATTTACCAATGCCGCTAATCCATAAGGAGTTGATACTTGGCATGCCACCTTTTTCTCGCTCTTCATTGACGGAGCTAATATGCCAGAGCATCTGAATTTCGTTTTGTAATTTACGCCAACGCTTTGCGATGCCATCTTCATTTGTATCGCGCGGCATCCACCAATCAATATTGCGACCATGCGCTTGATCGACGCTATAGCTCTCTAAGCTCGCAAAAGGACCTGCTGGAATGAACCAGTAGTGCTGCCCCTCAAACAGAATAGAGCTTTGAAAATCTTCCTCGATGAAGGGTAGAGCTGCTTTCAGAAGTTCAGTAGATTCAGTTTGCGTCAGATCGATCTGGTTTTGCCCCATCAAAATAAGATGATCGCGTGTCGCATGAAGATGAATAGGTTGTAGGCAGGCAACGGCTTCAGAGGGATTCACGGCTTGTGATGTTTGTCCTAACAATAAGGCTGGTGCTAGCGGTACATGGCCCCCTAGTAAAAAACGCTCATGGGGCAGTCCTTTGACTGGACGATCACCCAAAGCCTTTTCTTCCTCGGAATCCAAAGCATCCTCACCTGATAACATCAGGGTAAAGCGCCGTAGCGTGTTCTGAAAGCTAGGGGAGGATGTGGAATTTGCAGTCATTTCCCTGATTTTAGGTGGCATTTAGGTATTCCATCAGTTTGCCTTGGTAATTCACTAAACTGTGGCTATGTTGAGACTTCCTATAGAGCTAGAAATTGGCCTGCGTTACACCCGATCCAAGCGTCGTAAGACGGTGGGTAAGCGCGACGGCTTCCTATCTTTCATTTCTGGGATCTCAACTGCTGGTATTGCCCTAGGTGTTGCCTCCCTGATTGTTGTCCTGTCAGTCATGAATGGCTTCCAGAAGGAAGTTCGTGACCGCATGCTTTCAGTTCTCTCTCATGTGGAAATTACTGCGCCAGCAGGATTGGCTAATTGGGAGCCAGTTGCTCTTAAGGTTGCTGCACAACCACATGTAGTGGGTGTAGCCCCAATGGTGAGTTCTCAAGGCTTACTTAGTCGCGATAACGTCATGCGCGGCGTCACTATCCGGGGTATATCACCTAGTGAAGAAGGAAAGGTTTCTGATCTTCCAAAACAATTTATTGCTGGCAGCATTGATGATCTTAAGCCCGGTAGCTTCGGTGTTGCTTTGGGCGCTCAACTTGCAGCACTCGTCGGTGCACATGTTGGTGATCGTATTAACTTAATCGTTCCTGAAAGTGATTTAACGCCAGCTGGTGCAATGCCACGCATGCGTACCCTGCAAGTAGTGGGCATTGTGGATAGCGGGCATTACGAATACGACAGCTCTTTGGCAATCATGCATTGGAAAGATGCTGCCGCCTTACTGCGCTTACAAGATCCATCTGGCTTGCGTGTGAAGATAGACGATATGCAGCGTGCACCGGAGATTGCCAATCAACTTGCCGCAGTGGTACCCCAAGCTTTATGGGTAACTGATTGGTCGCGCTCAAATCGTAATTGGTTTGCTGCGGTTCAAACTGAAAAGAAGATGATGTTCATCATTCTGACTTTAATTATTGCGGTGGCGGCGTTCAATCTAGTATCTACATTAGTGATGACCGTGAATGAGAAGCAAGCTGATATTGCTATTTTGAGAACAATGGGCGCGAGCCCTGGCCTGATTCAAAGAATCTTTTTAATTCAAGGTCTAGCCATTGGCATCCTTGGTTCTCTAGCAGGTGTTGGCTTAGGTTTACTCATTGCACTCAATATTGATGTCATCGTTCCTACGATCGAAGCAATCTTCCGCGTACGTTTCTTGCCGCGTGAGATTTACTTTATTAGCGAGCTACCTTCAGATGTCAGGTTGAACGATGTAGTCACTGTTGGCCTAATGGCATTTGGCTTATCGGTATTAGCCACTCTCTATCCAAGTCGACGTGCCGCCAAAGTGCAGCCTGCGGAGGCACTCCGTTATGAGTAAGCAAAATAATTTAGTTCTCATTGCTAGAGGTTTAGCTAAGACCTACGGTCAGGGCCCCGCAGCGGTAGAAGTACTCAAGAGCATTGATTTAGATGTCATGCCTTCAGAGAAGGTTGCCATTGTGGGCTCATCTGGCTCAGGCAAAAGTACCTTGCTGCATCTTTTGGGAGGTTTGGATAATCCAAGCGCAGGTTCTATTATTCTGGCTGGCTCCAATTTAGATCAGCTATCTGTCAAAAAGTTAGATCAACTCCGTAATCAAAGTCTGGGGTTCATTTATCAGTTCCATCATCTCTTAGATGAATTTAATGCTGTTGAGAACGTCGCTTTGCCGTTGCGTATTCGTGGCCTAGATAATGATGAGTCCATGGAGCGTGCCAGCCAGCTTCTTAAAGCAGTTGGTTTAGCTACACGTGAGTTACATACACCCGGTGAATTATCAGGGGGCGAGCGTCAGCGTGTGGCCGTTGCAAGGGCCTTGGTAGGTAATCCTGCATGTGTTTTAGCCGACGAGCCAACTGGTAACTTAGATACTGAAACTGCCGATAGTGTTTTTGATTTAATGCTAGATATTGCTCGCGATCAGGGTACCGCCTTTGTGATTGTGACGCATGATCCAATCCGCGCTAAACGTTGTGATCGTATTTTGCATTTAGAGCGCGGAGTATTAAAGACTTTTATACAATGATCATGGGAGCAACCCATCCCATGTGGATCGATACCCATTGCCATCTAGATGCACCTGAGTTTGAGCGTACTTTGCTCGAAGTCATTCAGTCTGCTGCCGAAAAGAATGTTCAAGCTATTTTGTTACCTGCTGTAAAAGTGGGTGATTGCCAGCATGTTCGTGAACTTGCAAAAGAATATAGCCAATTAATTCCAGGTTTGGTTTATACGCTGGGCATTCATCCTCTTTATGCCAACCAAGCCCAAGAAGGTGATATTGCTATTCTCGAACAAGAAATATCACAATCTCTTGCTGATCCTCGCTTTGTTGGTATCGGTGAGATCGGCCTAGATTATTTTGTAGAAGGCTTAGACCCGCATAAGCAAGAATATTTTTTTAATGCGCAATTAGATCTAGCGCAACAGTTTCAGTTGCCTGTGATTCTGCATGTACGTCGCTCTCAAGATATTATTTTGAAAGCCTTACGCCGTCGCAAAATCCCTGGTGGTATTGCTCATGCATTTAATGGCAGCTTTCAGCAGGCCGAACAATTTATTGAACTAGGCTTTAAGCTGGGATTTGGTGGCGCCGCTACTTATGAGCGTGCCTTACAAATTCGACGACTCTTAACGGATTTACCTATTGATAGTATCGTTTCAGAAACCGATGCGCCCGATATTCCACCGGCATGGTCAAGGGAAGAGGGGCTGGCATTTAACGAGCCAGCCTTCTTGCCTCGTATCGCCAAGACTTTGGCGTCTATTCGTGGGGTCAATGAGGCTGACTTTGCCTTGGCAGTGTGGCGCAATGCCATGCAGGCATTACCCCGTTGGTCAGCGCTCTGCGCAGATCTCTCAAACCCCAAACTAGCTTCTTAAGTTCTTGCGCTTTGCGATTACGGCATTTATCGCCGGGGGATCACTCCTTTTCTTTTTGCCAAAGATCCCGCTTTATTGGATGTCAGGATGTTTTCTGCTTTGCATCAGTTGCATATTCCTTTACTTTATCAGCAAGCCATTAAGTCAGCTGCGTCAATTAGCAATGATTACTTTCATATTCATACTGGGCTTTTCTTGGAATGCACGCTATGCTGAAAATCGATTGCACAATATCCTCTCTCCAGAAATGGAAGGTAAAGAATTAACAATAGAAGGGCGCGTAGCTGCATTGCCTCAAGGAAATTATGAGGGCGCTAAGTTTGCATTTGAAGTGGATGATGCTAAAGCTGTGCTTCCTAGGCGCATCTATTTAAGTTGGCAGCCTGCCTGGAGAAATCCACAGGCAATTCCTGAGATTATTCCTGGCCAGCGTTGGGAGTTCAAGGTAAAACTCAAGCGCCCTTATGGGTCTCTCAATCCTTATACCTTTGATTTTGAGCGGTGGTCGTTTCATCAAGACTTTGGGGCTAGCGGCTCAGTGCGATCAGGAGAGTTGATATCTGCTAAGGATATTGGGTTAACAGAGTTTGAACTACGCATGGAATTGGTACGTTGGGAGTTGCGTAAAAAAATTCAATCTATGTTGCCAGCAGATGCTCGCTATGCGGGTGTGATTATTGCTTTGGTAATGGGTGATCAAAATGCGATTAATCAGGATGATTGGCGGGTATTTAATGCTACTGGTATTGGTCATTTGATTTCTATATCAGGGCTACATGTGACGATGTTGGCTGGCGTTGGTGCATCGATAGCAGCCTTTATCTGGCGACGACGTTCTTGGCCGCTATTAATCCCTGTTAGCAAGGTTGCTGCAATCGCTGGATTTTTGACGGCATTTATTTATGCATGGTTAGCGGGCTTTCAGATACCGGCGCAAAGAACCATGTATATGGTTGGTGTAGTGGCATATGCGCTATGGTCTGGCAGAAACCCTAGATCCTTTGATATTTGGTGGTGGGCATTAGCATTTGTTCTATTGATTGATCCGATGGCACCATACACCCCAGGATTTTGGTTGTCATTTGGCGCAGTTGCAGCCATCTTATATGCTATGGGTGACTCAGCAGGCTTGCTAGGTATCCCAACTGGAAAAGAGTTGGAGGTTCATTGGACCCATCGCTTAATTCAAGCCTTGCGTGAGGCCTGTCGAGTACAAGCGGTTGTTACTATTGCATTACTTCCATTTACTTTATATTGGTTTTATCAGGTATCAGTAGTCTCACCATTGGCTAATGCTTTTGCAATCCCTTTAGTGAGTTACCTTGTGACACCCTTAGCTATTGCTGGAGCATTATTACCGGAATTGATTGGCAAGTGGCTGGTAATGCTAGCCCACATGTCAATGGAGTATCTAGCAATTGCATTAGATTGGATGGCTAGTTGGAATTGGTCAGTAGTTTGGGCGGGGCAGCCTGAGTGGGGGATCTTATTGCTATCTGGGGTTGGTATTATTTATGCTATTCATCCAGGTAGCTTAGTTAGTAATTGGAGAATGCGCACTTTTGCCTTATGTCTATCCATCCCTTTATTTGTTCCGCCACTCAGTTTTTCAAATCCAGATTCTTTAGTTGCTGGTGAATTCAGAGCAACTGTTCTGGATATTGGTCAAGGCACGGCAGTCTTGCTTGAGACGGAGAATATGAAATTACTTTATGATACTGGACCCATTCAGGGAAAAAGGGATGATGCAGGGCAGCGTGTCATTCTCCCTTATCTGCGAGGCAGAGGTATTGCACAAATAGATCGTATGGTAATTAGCCATAGTGATAGTGATCATGTTGGTGGTGCTGCTACCTTACTAAAGCAAATTCAGTTTGATTTCATGATGGGTTCATTACCTAGGGATAATCCTTTACTTCAAAATCTTCAAGCTAGAAAAATCCCAAGCATTCCCTGTCGGTTTGGGCAGCGATGGATTTGGGATGGCGTTGAATTTATAGTATGGCACCCAAATGAAGACACACTTTTCGAGGACCAATATTCTAGGAAGCCAAATGAAATGAGTTGTGTACTTGAGGTGCGTAACCAAAGTGCTTCTTTCTGGTTAACAGGTGACGTAGAAAAGCAGGGCGAGGCTGAGATGGTGGAGCGACTCAATCAATTTAAGCTTAAAGAGATTGGTGATAGGCAGCTCATCTTCATGGCGCCACACCATGGGAGTAAAACCTCATCATCCCTCGACTTACTCAAAAATTTAGAGCCTGATCAAGCTTTTGCGCAAAATGGCTACCGTAATCGTTATGGTCATCCGCACCCTACTGTTAGCGCTCGCTACCGAGATTTAAACATTCCTTTTTATCAAACCCCTATTACTGGTGCACAAATCTGGACATTTAAAAATAACACTAAGTCTTCGACACAATTTTGGCGGCGTGATATAAATCGTCTATGGCATAGGAGTGTCGAAAAATAACTCTTTTACCCTAACTTCATTAAGCAAAAAGGCGGTGAGTATGAACAAGCTATTTACATTGCGTCTCTTGGTTGTTATTACGGCAGTGGGTTGTGCAGGTGCTGATGTTCGCCCAATTGTGGACATGAAGGGAGTCAATCAGGCTTCTTATGATAAGGATCTGCAAGAGTGTCAGGACTATGCCAAAGAGCAGTCCGGCATGGGGTCTACAGCAGCTAAAGGTGCCGGCGCCGGCGCTGTAGTTGGAGGTCTCTTGGGTTTGGTAACTGGTGGTAATGCCAGTGGTATTGCTCAGGTAGCTGGGGCTGGCGCAGTTATAGGTGGAGCTGGGGGTGCATTTAGCGGCAACCAAGCTCAAGAAGCAGTTGTTAAGCGCTGCTTAAGTGGCAGGGGTTATAAGGTATTGAATTAAGCCTTTAATATAGAGTGAAGCTAAAAATGGAAATGCTTATTGCTAGTGCCTCTAGCGGTAATAGATCCCTCTTTAGTTGGTCGATAGTATGATTTGCAGACTTAAGGGGATTTAGATATGTACAGAATAATTTTTTTACTCATAGTTAGTCTTGGTTTAATGGCGTGCAGAGGTAACGATAAAGTCGTTAGCGCCTGGGAGATAAATGACGTTTATCAATCTACCATCGTGAGCTCAAATCCAAGCACTGGTGGAAAAACATATCAAGGCCCTCCTATCAACACAATGGATGCCGCTAATACATTTGAAATGTTTAGCCTCAAAGCTGAGCAGACTCAACAGGGCGCTAAAACATATGAACTCCTTGTTTTGCTGACTTATTTCTCTCCATGGCGTTATTACGAATCTGCTAACTTGCTGAATAAACCTGCAAGCACTTTTAAGGTGGTGTCCCGAGAAGCTGGTATTTGTGAGGCTCAGGGATGTGTTTTTAAAGAATTAATGTCAATTCAGGTGACCGATGCTTTTTTACGGGAGCAAACAGATAAGGGATTCCAGCTCACAATTTCTTCAAAAACTGGGGTCAGCAGCAATTTGTTTTTACCAGCTCAGTATCTGAAGGGCTTCCTGCAGGCAGTGGACGGTCCCAAAAACTAGCATCCAGGAATCTTGCACTGTGATGAGATTTCTACAACCACCAAGCTCTTTTTGCGTTCTAGGTTGGTAACTTGTAACCCATCTTTTAATCTTGAAGCCGTATTTTAAAAACCCTGCATTAATAAATTGACACTCTTTTCGCTGCCATCAATGTAATAAAAACGCAGTTCATACTCTTCTGTAAATTCTGCTATTTCTAGCTCCCTGTCTCCATAATGAACTTCAATTTTTAGTCCAGAGAGCAAATCCTCAACTAGAACCAATTTATTTTGATGGTCTATTCTTAAAATAACGAAGTTTCTTTTTTGCCTAAAAATAGTAAACATTAAAAAACTCTTTTATTTCAGGATTTGTTTCTTTTGCTCACTACCATCTTCATACTTGAGGAGTAAAACATAGGGTGCGACAATTTTCACTTCTTTGAGGGGTTTATCTCCAATAGGAATCTCCACTCTTAGACTAAATTGCTTATCTTCTAAAACTACTACGTTGCGCAAATAATCTACTTCTTCCACTACAAATGAACTTCGTATAGGGAAGAATAAATTTTTCAAGAATGAGAGCATGTTTAAATTTGGAAATGTATCTGTACATATATACTTACATATTTTATTAAAAATAAATATAAATAAATTGAAATTAAAGTAATAATTTATTAAAAAATTGACCCCACTTTTTTATTTAAATAAGGGTTAATACGAGGGTAGCAGGGTTAATACGAGGGTAGAATTAGCAAATAAATCTTGTCGGGGGGGGATGAAGAATGTATCAGTTAACTATCTAATGTTTATGGACGCTAGAGATGTTGTAACTAAAAAATACGATATTCCAAATAAAGAAGGTGCGATTCTGCGAAGAATTGTTATCGCAAAAATAAATAATGAAACTTTTACAGTAAATGATGTTCTTCAGTTAAAGGATATTGGATCTCCTGCATCTAACCATTCATTTCTTAAGAAGTTAGTTAAAAGAAAACTAGTAGAGAGTATTCCTGATGAAAATGATCATCGAATTAGAAATTTACATCCCACTAAATTAGCGCTAGAGTTATTTGTTCAACTGAGCAAAGAATTTAATAAATTTTGTAAAAAATAATTTGTGCAGACTATTGTGCAAGGATGAGCCGTATAGAACCAGATCTCAAAACCGAGGTGCGGGAGTGGGTGGGGGTGCCAATCTATGATCGAATATGCCAGCCCCCATATAAAGAACTCCCTAAAGGTAGCTAGAGATAGAGTACCTGAGTTAAGTCAAAATATTGGCGAACTACATTGTCCTTGGGATGTCTCCTTGTTTTTCTTTTCGCTACCCTTATTTTTATGTGTGGTGATCGTTGTTTCGTAGATAGTGGAGTAGTTACCAGCAAGAATTATGTAGTGATTAATATTGGTATCGCCTTCATCCTTAATTTGTGAGCATTGGATTGTCTTCTCGACTGCGGTACATAAGTGATCAGACATGGATTTATTTTGAAATTGATATTTCTTTGTAGCCCTTATTGATTTAGTTAATTGATTATCAATAGCAAGAGATTGCTGTCCATAGCAATTAAGGGTGAAGTTATTCGGATTCTTTGAGCAGGCAGATAAAACGAGTAGTGAAAGTAAGACTGTTAAATATTTCATTGGGCAATCAATTATAAAATTTATAACTTATTCTACTGGTTTTTTGATTTGCCGCTCAAGGACATGCTGGCGAAGAATTTGAAGATCAATAGGATGAACAGAGTACCTAGAGTATTTCCGACTAGTTCAACTATTAATCCATTGGAGTTAGAAACACGCAGACCCATAAAAACGTACCAGTTGTGATGAAGTACCGCTCTAATGATTGAGTAGATTAGGACGCGCAGTGTGAGATTTTTGATGTTTAAGTTGCTCAGGTCATGATTAATCTTTAATTCACTCACTACGATGATTCTTGATATGAATGGCGCTAGACCAGCGGTAATGGCTATTCCAATGGATGGAATGAGTTCTCCTGGGAAGCGTATCCAGTAAGCAATTGGAAATACAGCTAGCGAGATACCCAGGGGACCAGTCAACGGCAGCGTAAGCGATAAAAGAAGTGCGATCCCCGCTGGCAGGAAAAGCCAGTGAGCACCATACTCAGGAGAAATAGAGCTTGTTAGCCACAGATTCAGGAAATAGAATGAGGCGTATAGAATAGAGCTGAAAAAGAGCTCTAAAACAAATACTTTCTGCGGTTTAGGTAACTTTCTCAATGGATTCTTTTTACTCTTTGAATAACCATAATATTAAATATAAAACTTATAAACATCATGGTAAATACTAACTCTAAGAGCGATCTTCCCTCATACTTGAGATTTATTCAGCTGGTCGAAAGTATTGGCTTTATGAAGTTATCACCAGAATTGGATGACATCGAGACCCGTCTGTTGAATAAAATTTCTATTGACGTTTCAATTGGAAAACAGGTTTTAGTCGGTCAAATGCTAGCTTTAGCCCAGTTTGGATCTCAGGCTACTATCCACAATCGAATCAAAAGCCTAACGGCAAATGGCTACTTAAGCATGAAGATTGATCAGGCGGACGCTAGGAAAAAGTATTTAGTACCTACAGCTTTAGCTAAAAAGCGTTTCAAGATTCTATCGGAGGCTTTAGACAAGGCTGCCCTAGCTAGGTAATGCGACTGACTCTGATCATTTAAAACCATCAAACTGATTACTTTGATGGTTTTTGTGTTTTTACCAAAGCCCAATAAAGCAAAAAGCCCTTAAAAATTAAGGGCTTAGTACTGAATTACTGGTTGCGGGGGCAGGATTTGAACCTACGACCTTCGGGTTATGAGCAAGAAAAACAGCACATTTCTTAGCGTTGATTATCATTCCTAAGTCTTTGTTAAATCTACAGAAGTCAACATTTATATGGCTTACAAGCCAATGATTAGAATTGCTTGATATTCCCCAAAATAGATATAAAATCAATACATGACCAATACATGGGATTTTTAGGGTAAATGGCTACAAAACACATTGGATTTACTGCTAATAAAATCAAGGACTTAGCGTGTGAAAGTGGCAAGTCCCAAACCATCCATTGGGACAGCAAGACCCCCAGCCTGGGCTTAAGAGTTACGCCAACTGGAAACCGAGCCTATATCTTTCAGACATGGTTTAACGGAACAAACCTACGCTTAACTATTGGCGATATTGAAACTTGGACATTGGGTGCGGCACAAGCCGAGGCAAGACGATTAAAGGTGCTTACAGACCAAGGAATCGACCCAAGGGAGGAAAGGGCTAAGGCTGAAGCAAAGAACAAGGCAAGCCGCTTAAGGGGTATTAGTGGGCTTGTGGTTTGGGATGAATACATCAAAGCAAGACAGCACCAATGGGGTGATAGACATAAGGCTGACCACAAGGACATGGTGCGTAAGGGTGGCGAAAAGATTACAAGAGGATTAAAAGTTGGTCAGCCAGCAGTAAAGCAAAAAGGTATCTTGCTAGACCTACTATCTTTGCCGATTAATGAAATCACAAGAGATAAAGTTTTTGCTTTGGTTAAGAAAGAAGTTAAAGATAGACCTTCAAGGGCAAGGTTGGCGTTATCTGCGTTAAAAGCCTTTCTTACATGGGCTGCAGACCAAAAAGATTACAAGGCGTTGGTGGATGCAACAGCCTGCGATAGATTGACTAAGGAACTTCCTCCGAAACAAGCTAAAGACGATTGCCTGCAAAGGGAGCAATTAAAGACATGGTTTGATGGGGTTAAAAAAATTAACAATCCTGTCATTGGTTCGTACCTTCAAATCCTATTGCTTACCGGTGCTAGAAGAAACGAACTGGCAGCACTTGAATGGGCTGATGTTGATACCCAATGGCATACGGCTTTAATTAAAGACAAGGTAGAAGGAACTCGCACCATCCCTCTAACGCCATATGTAGAGCTGTTACTGAATAACCTTAAAAGAGTGAATAAGTATGTATTTGCAAGCCCAACAGCTAAAAGCGGTCGATTAACTGAACCACGCAAGGCACATCAAGTCGTAATTGAAGGTGCTGGTATACCCAACTTATCTATTCATGGCTTAAGAAGGTCTTTCGGAACGCTTGCTGAATGGGTTGAATGCCCAACAGGTATTTCCGCACAAATCATGGGGCATAAGCCAAGTGCACTTGCGGAGAAGCACTACCGCAGACGCCCTATTGATTTATTACGCCAATGGCATAGCAAGATTGAAAAATTCATTCTTGATGAAGCTGGCATTCCACAACCACAAGAAGGCGCAAAACGCCTAAGGGTCGTAAATACGGAATAATAGGGATAGCCTTTGCCTAGCTTGACGAAGCGAAAATCAGGATTACCTTCCCTGACTGGCAAAGCGCTTTATTGAAGGTGCATAGAGGTATGCAAGATGGAAAAAGTTGGACTTAAAGACTTAGCCCCAAATTGGGAGAGTATTGGTAAGCCTTTAAAAAGGCCACTTAAAGAGGCTATCTTATTGAGCCTAAACATTATTCCCGACTGGGAAAGCCATAGAAAAAATCTACCATCGAAATCAGACTTGCAAATTAATTTTGATTATGTGCCGAGACTTCAGTTGGCCATAGAGTGGGCATTAGAGTCAAATTTCTTGGTCAATCTTAAGCGAACAAAGGACATCACAGAAAACGATTTAGTCTATCTACCTAAATTTGTTAATTGGGCTATTACAAAGCAAAATTGGGAGATGCCTATTGAATTTAGGGCTATGGCATCAGTTGCAAAATCTGATGCATTGATGCCTATAAAAGCATCTAATAAGCGAGGTAGACGGCCATCCTTAACGGAGGGTGAAATTGCAAAATTAATTCAAATGCGTATTGATAAACCAATGCTTTCGCACGATTTATTGGCTGATGAGTTTGGGGTATCAAGAAGATATGTGGGGGGATTACTTAAAAAGCATGGCATAAATTAAAAAGTAGTTAATGCCCAACACCCTTTGCGTCCTAATATATCAACGAATTGAAGGCAATAATTCAACTCTGATTTAATGCCATTTTTTGCCCTTATCAAGGGAATATTAAATCCATATCGTTATACCTGTTGCAACTAAATAACAGGAGTAGCGCCATGAATCAACCCAACCAAGAAGTAACAAATCTTCCACCCGGACTATCGGCTATTGCTGGTAACCGGGATTTGATAACAACACCTGAATTTGCCCAAATATTCAATGTAGCCCCCCAGACATGTCGAAAGAATTTTTCCATGACTGGTGAAGCCTATGGAATTAAGCCAACCAAAATTGGTAATCGTCTATTGTGGTCGGTAGCAAAAATAGCTGAAAAACTAAAGGGTGCAGTATGAGACCACAAATAAAAAAAGCTAGTAGAACGATAGCCTCATTTATAAAGCGAATCCAACAGCTTAATTTTAAGACAGCAGAAGAACTGCTAGAAGGCCATTCTCTAGAGCAGCAAATTGCTTACCTTGAACAACGTCGTAGAGATAAACGATTTGCCTATTACTTCAATGTATTTGGGTTAAAAGATAGCTGCCCCTTTGATGAGACAACAGAGCTGGAGGCTTTGCAACATAGCCTCATCTGGAAGTTGGTAGATTTAGAAGATGGCCACCATGAATAACACATATCACTTTAGTGACTTTATTCGTAGCCATGGATATGAACCAAAGTCGGATGTTATAGCCGGTAAGTGGATTCGATTTGGAAGAAAGGCTGCGATTTCTGCGAGGCTCTATGACGATGAATTAGGCGGCTATCTTCATGACTGGCGAACGGGCGAAAAGTACTACTGGTTTGCTGATAAGGACAGCATGCCGCCATCTGACTATGCGAGGCGAAAAAAGGAATCTGAAGCCCTTAAACAAGCCCAGGATGCCAAGAGAAGTATTGCTTATGCGGATGCTTCAAGGACTGCTGAAAAGCTCTTTAACGAAGCTCCCATAGCCTCTCATGACCATGTTTACTTAATGCGTAAGAAAGTAAAGCCATACGGCATTAAACAGCTCAATGGTGAATTATTGATACCTGTTTACTCGATTCAAGGGGATATGCAATCTATTCAATTCATTGATGTGGATGGCAATAAGAAATTTCTCAAGGGCGGAAAGATGTCTGGTGGATGTCACTTTATTGGTGAGGTATCCATGGATATGCCTGTCTATATAAGCGAAGGTTATGCGACTGCTGTATCAGTCTATGAAGATACCCAATGCTTATCAATTGTGGCTTTCAATGCAGGCAACTTAATTAATGTAGCCAAAGACCTCAGAGCGCAATTTCCTGATATTGAGATTGTGATTGCCGGCGATTGCGATGAAGTCGGGAAAAAGTATGCAGAAAAAGCAAGTCAAGCCGTTAACGGCTCAGTCCTAATACCTAGTTTTGGAGATAACCCTGACGGGCATACGGATTGGAATGATTACTTTAACTATTGGGTGACAGCATGAGCCAGCTAGAAAAACTAAGGCATGAGCAAAAAGTCATTGCTATAAACCAAGACCCATTCAAAGGATTGCTAACTATGGAAGTTACGGAAGAAATTATCAAAAATATTGCCGATGCTAAGTTCGCTTGGCGGCAACTCATCCCTCAAGGACATATGGTAGTTATCTGCTCTAAAGCCAATGGTGGTAAGACTACCCTGATGGTGCATATAGCTGGAGAAATGGCTCAAGCTGGCTATCGGGTTATGTATATCAATGCTGATGCCTCGGCCTCAGACATTAAGGATTACAAGTATCACGCCATGGAGTATGGCTATACCCTCATTAATCCCGATTTAACCAACGGTACAGCAGACCAAGTAACTGAAGAGCTACGCCAAATAGCAATTGCGGAAGGTGATTTCTCTAAAGTTGTCATTGTGTTGGACACATTAAAGAAGTTTGGCGACATGATGAACAAGTCTAAGTCCAAGCAATTTAATTCTTTACTTAGAACATTAACCACTAAAGGCATTACGGTGATTTGCTTGGCGCACACCAATAAGCATGACGATAAAGAAGGCAAACCAATTTTTGAGGGCACAGGTGACTTACGCAACGACTTTGATGAACTTATCTATCTCATCCCAGTGAGAAATCCAGATGGTACTACCACCGTATCAACCCTCAAAGATAAGACAAGAGCCGATATTCGGGATGAAAGTTTCATAATTACTGCCGATAGAGAAGTAAAGCTACTAGACCACCATGTCAATACACTGGCAATAAACGAATGGCAGAAGAATTTAGCGGATGACCAGGCCGTTATTAAATTCATTTTGGAGCACATAAGCCCAATATCCAAGACCACTACTGAACTACGCGAAATTGCAATAGAGAGAAATATTAAATATAGCCGGACTCGTCTTGATGCAGTTTTGAGACGCTATAGCGCTGGAAATAGCCCAGACCCCAAGTGGACGGCAAGCCCAGCATCAACCATTGGGTTTAAGTATGGGGTGATTGACCCTGATTATGCAGAGCAGTTGCGCAAAGAATGGGGGGTCTAAAAACATGAAACTCTCAAAACCTCTAAAACTACTGAAACATCTAAAACTTTCAATATGTATATGGAACTTTCAGAAGTTTCAGAACTTTAAGTTTTTTAGCGCCCCCATGGAAAAGGTATAAATAATGACAAAAACTAAAAGCCAAGTACTTGAATTAAGGTTAAAAGAGGGTCAAACCAAGGAGCAAGCCCTAACAGAATTTAACTCAAAATCTGCTTTTTTAAGTACTGCGACTAAAGAATCATTTCATGTAAGTTTTGGACAAGACTTTAACTTTCAAGCAAATATGCAGGTGTTGGAAAAGACTATTCAAGAAATACAGTCTGGTGATTTATCAAAAATAGAAGAAATGTACATAAGCCAAGCAGTAGCATTGGAGGCAATGTTCGCAAGCATAGCAAGACGAGCCAAAGCGCAAGATAAGTTATTGCAATATGAAACCCATATGCGATTAGCTTTAAAAGCCCAAAATCAGTCTAGAGCTACTCTGCAAGCATTGGTGCAATTAAAGCAACCCAGTCAAACTACCTTTGTTAAGCAGGCCAATATTGCCCAAGGACATCAACAAGTGAACAATTTGGCTGAAAAAAACATAACGCCACAAAACGAACTATTAAAGGGTAGCTATGCGGAATTGGACAACGGAACAACGCCAACGACAAAGGGAATTGATACAACGCTGGAAGCCTTGGGAAAAATCAACGGGGGCAAAAACACTAGAAGGAAAAGTAAAATCATCTAGGAATGCCACGAAGGATGGCAAAAGCCTAGAGGTAAGAGAGTTAATCAAATACCTTAATGGATTGTTGCGAGGGCAAAAGAATTTAATTGGGCAATAAAAAACCACTCCGAAGAGTGGCTTTAATAATTCAAAGAACTTTGTTTTACAAACCAATCGTATAAGTCGCCATCACCGTAGTGGTTGAAACTGCCTGATAGGCTTCTTGTCTATAGATACCAGTGACTCCTAGCCTTTGATTCTTGGCCACATCATAGTAAGCACCTAAGGTTGCTGTAGGTCTTGTTCTGACTGGATTGGCATTAAAGTTAACTGGAGTCAAAGTACCAATAGATGCATTGGTAGCTGAGTAAGTACCATTGGCTGTATTGGTATCAGTTTCTACACCAGCACTGGCAAAAGTGGTTACTGCGGGAATGACTCGATAGCTAGCCCCTACTCCAGCCAATGCTGTAGTGGCATTGGTATTTAAGGCTGAGTAGGTTAATGGGGCTGTAACACTACTACTTGTAGCTTCGGTATAGCCACCCATATTGTTTTGGGTATAACGCATGCCTACATAAGGAGACACAATCACATTATCTGCAATCCCAAAGCCATACTTGGCAGTCAATTGTGCGCCTTGGCTATTTAAAGTAGATGAGCCAGAGCCTGCTTCTGAAGCGCCATCACCAGAGCCTACTACCGAGCGAGTAATCGTGGTGTTCTTCTGACCGTAAGCTGCGGAGACTTTAACTTCAGCGCCAGTACCGTTCAACCTTTGAGTCCAAGCACCAAATAAACCAATCACAGGGGTGTTGTTACCAAGGTTCACAGTGCCACCAGCATTACTAACTGATAAGTTCTGGTCAGCATAAGCGCCGATACGGTAATTAGGATGTGGACGATAAGCCGCTATTAATAAAGCGCTGGTGTTATTTAGTCCATTAGCTGCTTGTACGGTAGTGTTACGACCACCAGCAGAGACGCAGACATTATTAGCACCAAAGACATTACAGTCATAAGAGAAGCTATTGGCAATTACAGAGTTTTGTAGGGTATAGGTGCCTTGTAGTGAAGTGGCAGTATTGACTAGGGATTGGTTGGTGTTGGCGACGGAGGGGCCAGAGAGCACCCCTAACAGCGTTATGTTAGCCCAGTCAATACTATTGCCAACAGTTGGTGCGTAGACATAAAAACGAAACGTTCCCGATGAGACATTTCTTTCGGAAGGCAAGCTAGATAAATCAATGCTATAAAGAGCTGGCGCTGCCTTACCTCCAGTAGGCGATAATTGAGCGCTTAAATATTGAGTCGTATAGTTATCAGCGCTAGAAAAAACTTTGAATCCTCTGGGGTCATTATTACCACCCTTGCCTACATAAAAATTAAGCGCTGAGAGATTAAAAGTATTGCCCGCATTTGCTGCATAAGAAATAGTGAAGTATGAAGTTGTATTAACTGCTGAAGTTGATGATGCAATAGGATAGGCTTCGAGAACCTTCCCAAAGCCATCATTTCCTATATATCCATTACCCAAATTAGCTCTTGAAATAGAAGCTGATGCAATCCCAGAACCCAAGGTAGATGAAAAATCTGTGTTTAGTACGAAGTTAAATAATGTAGATTGAGCGCTAGCACTAAATGAAATACCTCCGCCAATAACTAACGAAAAATAAAAGGTGGCATTAAAATAGAAATTTCGAGAAGTTTTTGGCATGAGATTAAATAAGAAATTTTTGGGTTAGCCCTAAAGCGAATACACCACAATTTACTAGTAATCTGTAAACCTAGCCTGGCACCTGCGTACCAAACCAAAGCCTAGAGTTCAAAACTTAAAAGATTCGCCATGACGAAACTCATCGTTACACCATCTTTCAAACCACCGAAATATCGGATGAAAACGTTTATCAGGATTTCTCTCAAGTTGCCGATAGATGGTGATGTAGCGTGCATAGCCTATTTTTTCTGATAAATAGGTTGCATACAAAATATATTTTGGCTTGAAATAGGTATATGGCTTATCTCTTTTCAGATCACCTAGATTCACTCCCAAACCAAAGTCTTTCAAAGAGGAATTAATAAAGCCTGCATGGCGAGATTCATCTCTAGCCATGAAAGTCATGAGCTGCTTAATATCGGGATTAGTAATCTTGTTGCGAATCTCGTTATACAGAATGCAGCCTGAAAATTCAGAAGTTAAGGAGGTAACTAAAAAATCCAGAAACTCTTTTCTAAGTTCGGGAGTAAGTTTTGGTAATAAATCCTGTACTTCCTGAGCGAACTTTTCATCTCTTTGAAAGTGATCTTGATTATTATCACCCTCATACTCTTTCATCATCATGTCCCACTCAGCTCTGACAGGCTCAATATTGATCTTATTCATATAGTCATGATCAGTGGTATAAAAACGAGGACTGATCATTGAGCTAGAGACTGCCTTACGGGCAGCATCTTCAGCCGACTGAATCTCTTTAATAGTGACAGAGGCTGACATAGCTATATCTCCTTAATCAAATGTTATTTATATGGATATATCCTAATTACCAGCCTCAAACAAGGTTTGACTTAGATCAAAGAATCTTGAGGTAATTTTTCTGAAATTTACAAATTAGGTAAAAGTACTAACTCAATCTGGAGAGAAATCCCAAGGATTAATAAGGTGCTTTAATGTCACCTCATCAGCCAGTCAGGCCTATGGCCTGCCCAGCACGATTCGAACGTGCGACCTACGCCTTAGAAGGGCGCGAGCTTATTTCTTGCAAGCGTCTGTTATTGGCCGTTCTCTGCCACCCAGCCACCACCAATCACCCAAATTGAACGTCCGCAAGCCACCCCACAAGAGCCATTCAACCGTTGCGTCGATTGACACTCGATAGTCGGGTCGAACCGACACTAAATCGCCAGGGCCTGAAGTGAATCAGCCCTGAGTTTCCATCTAGCTCGTCTCAGTCGCAGGGTCGCCCATAGTTAACTGGATCCTCAACGCTGGCTCAAAGGTGATATCAACGCTAGACAAGCTCTAGCCATGCTCAAATCACAATAGAGCCAATGGAATAGCCTAAACCAGCCTACTTTTATATGAACCAGTCTGGTGTTTGGCCTGCCCAGCACGATTCGAACGTGCGACGGTTAACCAGACTTAGATTCAACCAACCTTCAGTTTTTTTAAAATCACCAAACAGGCACTATGCGAATCTCAGCCGGTAAGTTATGGTGA
>Ga0194041_10000004_pt1 | contig 110689 bp, 94 predicted proteins | sample JunL449m_MetaG_FD_160082 | JGI IMG/M metagenome (GOLD analysis project Ga0194041, IMG submission 160082) | Anoxic zone freshwater microbial communities from boreal shield lake in IISD Experimental Lakes Area, Ontario, Canada - Jun2016-L442-9m | ecosystem: Environmental > Aquatic > Freshwater >...
ATGAAAAAAGCTCTGGTGTGTAGTCGGTGTGTAGTGAATTTAAACCACCTAATTCACCACTAACCTCTTGAATCTATTAAGGTCTTTGTTACAAGACCCCTAGGGCTTCTTTCTTATGAGTCCTCTGCTCTAACCAACTGAGCTATAGGCCCGTTAATCTTTGGATCAATCTTCCTCGAGGAAGGTCTTGAGCTTATCGCTGCGACTAGGATGACGCATTTTTCTCAAGGCTTTCGCTTCAATCTGACGTATACGTTCACGAGTAACATCAAATTGTTTACCTACTTCTTCGAGGGTATGGTCTGTACTCATCTCAACACCAAAGCGCATACGCAATACTTTTGCCTCACGTGGTGTTAATGAATCTAAAACATCTTTAACGACATCACGCATAGATTCGTGCAAGGCTGCTTCGGCTGGAGCTAAGGTATTACCATCCTCAATGAAGTCACCTAAATGAGAATCTTCATCGTCTCCAATTGGAGTCTCCATAGAGATTGGCTCTTTAGCAATCTTCATGATCTTACGAATCTTGTCTTCTGGAATCTCCATCTTCAGTGCCAAGGTTGCAGCATCTGGCTCATGACCAGTTTCTTGCAAGATCTGACGGCTGATGCGGTTCATTTTATTGATGGTCTCAATCATGTGCACTGGAATGCGGATCGTGCGTGCTTGGTCAGCAATAGAACGCGTAATTGCCTGACGAATCCACCAAGTTGCGTAAGTAGAGAACTTATAACCACGACGGTATTCAAACTTATCTACCGCCTTCATCAAGCCGATATTACCCTCTTGAATCAAGTCTAAGAACTGCAAACCACGGTTAGTGTATTTCTTGGCGATTGAGATTACCAAACGTAAGTTAGCTACAGTCATCTCACGCTTAGCCTCACGGGTACGCTTCTCACCCGCAGTCATCTGCTTATTGACTTCTTTTAACTCTGGCAATGGAATAACTACACGAGTCTGAATATCAATCAACTTTTGTTGAAGTTCCTGAATCGCAGGTACGTTACGCTGCAAGAGTGCACTGTAAGGCTTGTTCTCTTTGAGCAGCTTATCAGTCCAAGTCAAATTCATGGCCATCTTCGGGAAGTCTTTTAATACTTCACTACGGTTGACGCCAACTTTATCCACTAACAAGCTGACGATGCCACGCTCAAGCTTCCATACTTGGTCCACTTGGGAGCGCATGGTATCGCATAACTTCTCAACACTCTTTGCAGTTAGACGAAAACCTAATAACTCGCCACGAATCAGATCTTGCGCCTTGATATAGGCTGGGCAGTTATAACCATCTTTGTCAAAGGCGCGACGCATTTTGTCAGATTGGCTGCGAACAATAGCGAATTTCTCGAGAGAGATTTGTTTTAACTCTTCGAGCTGTTTAGCATTGGCTGTTGCAGCCGCGCCACCGCCTTCATCCTCGCCCTCTGCTTCACCTTCTTCAGCGTCAGGGTCAATCTCTGGCTCTTCAGGTCCTAACTTAATATCTTCAGCATTGGGATCTACTAAACCATCCACAAACTGATCAATCTCCATCTCGCCAGTTGCAATCTTTTCAGCATTACTCAGGATTTCGCCAATCGTAACTGGGCAAGCAGCTAGGGCCATCACCATATCTTTTAAGCCAGCCTCAATCTTCTTCGCAATCACAATCTCGCCTTCGCGAGTCAGAAGATCTACGGTACCCATCTCACGCATATACATACGGACGGGATCAGTAGTGCGGCCAAATTCTGAATCAACCGTAGATAGAGCTGCTTCAGCCTTTTCTTCAGCCTCTTCTTCAGAAGCTGCAGCTTCCGTATTATCAGACAGAATTAATGTTTCTGCGTCTGGAGCCTGTTCATAAACGGTGATACCAATATCATTTAATAAGCTGATTAAAGTCTCTAATGCATCCGCATCAGATAACTCATCAGACATCACGTCATTCATTTCACCATGGGTTAAGTAACCCTTGGACATACCCATCTTGATTAAGGTCTTCAAACGAGCACGACGTAACTCCTGCTGTTCTTCTGTACCCAATTGCTGGGCGGCAAATTCTTTTAAGAGCGCTTTCTCTTTTGCTTTACGCTCACGCGCTTTTTGGCGGTCTGTTAATACTGGCTCAGCACCATCAGCAGGCGCCTCAGCTTTTGCTTTACGACCACGCTTTTTCTCTTCCTCAACTACTGGAGCAGCAGTGTCTTGCGCCTTCGCCTTTTTACCTTTGATTTCTTCAACTTTTGGCGCTGCAGAGGCCTTCACTTTTTTTGCTGCCTCAAGCTTCGTGGCTTTTGTAGGCGCTAGCTTAGTAGCAGCCTTCACTGGTTTTGCAGGGGCTTTAGCAGTTGTCTTTACAGTTTTTGCAGGCTTGGCAGCGGCCTTCGTTTTAGGCGCTGGCTTAGTAGCAGCTTTTTTAGCTACTGGTTTTGCTGGAGCTTTCGCTTTTTTGGCTACTGGTTTAGCAGCAACCTTTGCTTTTGGCTTAGCAGCAACTTTCACTAGTTTAGCTGGAGCTTTCGCTTTTTTGGCTACTGGTTTAGCAGCAACCTTTGCTTTTGGCTTAGCAGCAACTTTCACTGGTTTAGCTGGAGCTTTCGCTTTTTTGGCTACTGGTTTGGCGGGTTTTTTGGTCTTGGTATTAGGCATTTATTAGCGCTTACTCACATTACTGTTATAGATATCGACTGATTAAGTACGGCCCCGTAGTTCACTTGCCCCAAATTTCATCAAAATAAAGCGCAAGTAGCTGAATTAATTCATTTTTTTCTTGGGAACAGAGGATTATAGTCGATTACGACTTTTTTAGCCCTCAATTAGCTAAAAATATGGGGTAATTTCAGGGGGTTCCTAGGGGTGAATGCGTAAATTCTTAGGAGAATTTCAGTTTCTCGCCCAATTCACGATATCTGGCTCGATCTTGGTCGTTAGCAGTATTGCCAGCAATCTTTTGAGTGATTGCGGTCATTTCTTGTTTTAGATAGGTCAACTCCAACTTCTTAAAGGCACCATCTAAGTCTGCCTTAGCGCCATTCAGCTCTACATCAGAACCCATGACCCGATTTCTCAGCACTTCGTATGAAGGAGCAAATTCACTGCGCGATAGCTGGTCCTGGAACATTGCAAAAGCGCCAGCACCTACGCTTGCATTCTTGCCGTCCTCATCAGGAATCAGCTCAACTAAGTTACATTGGGATAAAAGGTCTTGCATTAGAGCGAGTGCTTTTTCTGATCTTTGCTCAGCAGCTTTTAGTGCGAGCGTACGCTGATTAGGATCAAGCGCTTTGCCTAAATGAGGGAACTGAATCAGCACACGCAACATTTGCTCAGCTAAATCAGTAGGCGCTTTTGGTGGTTCAATGTTTTGTGTAGCAACGCGTTTTGCAGAACCTTTAGAGGCCTGCCAAGGTGCGCCTTGCCTATTGCTGCTAGGAAAATTATTGGGATTATTTTGCGATCTAGCTTGCTGTACCAGAGCTGGTGCTACTGTTAGGCCACAGAAAGCTTCAAGCTCTGCTGGCGTTGTGTTTGTGCGAATCGCGAGCTCACGCAAAATCTGAGTGCGCAAAGCAATTGGAGGCATAGAGAGTAATAATGGCTTGGCAGCATGATGCGTATGCGCCCTACCCTCTGGGGTAGTGAGCTCATGCGTTTCGCTCACAACCTTAAAGAAGAAACTTGAGATTGACATTGCCTCTTTAATCACTTTTTCAAAGGCAGGTGCCCCATAAGCACGTACATAGCTATCGGGATCATGTTCGGTTGGTAAAAATAAGAAACGAATTTCTTTATCGTCAGACATGAGTGGCAAACACGCCTCAAGCGCACGCTGCGCTGCACGTTGACCAGCGGAGTCACCATCAAATGAGAAAACCACTTTGTCTGTTTGTCTAAGAAGCATACGTACATGGTTTGCAGTGCATGCCGTTCCCAAGGTAGCTACTGCATTGGGGAAACCTAATTGCGCCAGTGCAACCACATCCATGTAACCTTCACATACCAAAACATATTCTTGCGCACGGATCGCTTGTCTTGCTTCAAATAATCCATACAGCGTATTGCCTTTTGAGAACAGAGGTGTCTCAGGAGAATTTAAATACTTGGGCTCGCCTTGATCCAGAATGCGGCCACCAAAGCCAATAGTTTGGCCTTTAGGATTACGAATTGGGAACATGATGCGATCACGAAAACGGTCGTAACGCTTGACTGGTGAGCCTTCCGACTGCTCCCCCTGAATGAGTAAGCCACCCTCGACTAAAGTCTTGGCCACCTCATCATTAGTGTAGGGACCAAAGACCACCTCAAGACCTTGCCAACCATCTGGGGAATAACCTAAGGCATAGCGTTTTGCGATCTCGCCGGTCAGTCCACGGCCCTTCAAATACTCCACTGCTCGTGTGTTGCCTTTGAGCTGCTGGCGATACCAATCAGCAGCCGAGCTCATGACTTCACTTAAAGCCATTGCTTGCTGCGCTCTTGCGACATCATTAGCAGTACGTTCTTCTCGAGGTACATCTAGACCTGCAGAGCGGGCTAAATCTTCAATCGCATCTACATAACCTAGCCCCGAATACTCCATCAAGAAACTAATGGCAGATCCATGGGCTCCACAGCCAAAGCAGTGATAGAACTGCTTCGTCGGTGAAACGGAAAATGAAGGGGACTTTTCTGCATGGAAGGGGCACAAACCTTGGTAGTTTGCACCGGCTTTTTTTAACTTGACGTGTTGCCCAACCACATCAACGATGTCAACCCGATTTAAAAGATCGGCAATGAAGGATTGTGGAATAAGCGCCATCAGGCTAGCAGTATGAAACTGTTTTACTTCGTTGGGTAGTCGCTAAATTACTTACTTAGCGAGTGCGGCTTTTACTAAAGCGGATACCTTACCCATATCAGCCTTGCCAGCCAATTGAGCCTTCAAGGCGCCAATTACTTTACCCATATCTTGTGGGCCAGCAGCGCCTGTAGAAGCAACTGCTGCAGCTACTGCAGCCTCCACTTCGGCATCTGACATTTGTGCAGGCAAGTAGGCTTGCAAGATGAGCATTTCAGCAGCTTCGATTGCCACCAAATCATCACGATTGGCTTTTTCAAACTGAGAGATCGAGTCTTTACGCTGCTTCATCATTTTTTCAATGATTGCAATTACTGCTGCATCATCCAAAACAATACGTTCATCAACCTCACGTTGCTTAATAGCCGCCAGTAGCAAGCGAATAGCTCCCAAACGTGCAGTCTCTTTTGCACGCATGGCATTTTTCATATCTTCAGTGATTTGATCTTTTAGACTCATGGCATTTTCCTGATGTTGAATATATCTCGCTGTCTAACTGTGGTTAGTAATTCAAAAAGCAAAAACCCGCTGCGTTTCACCGTCAGCGGGTTTCAAAGCTACTCGGTGAAGAGAGCTTTTAAATTCTATTAGTAAAGCTTCTTAGGCAACATTTGGCTACGAATACGCTTGTAATGGCGTTTTGCAGCGGCGGCCTTTTTACGCTTACGTTCAGCCGTTGGCTTCTCGTAAAACTCGCGGGCACGCAAGTCTGTTAAAAGACCATTTTTTTCAATGGTGCGCTTGAAACGGCGCAATGCCACTTCAAATGGTTCGTTTTCGCGGAGGCGGACTGTAGTCATACTTATTTAACTCGTATATGCTCGATAAATATCGAAAAATTAACTGAATTGCGATTCTAGCACGACCAAACCAAAAAATGATTGTTTTAGGGATAGAAACTTCTTGTGACGAGACTGGGGTGGCTTTATACAACACCACCCCTTGGGAGGAGGGCAAACCTGCATTCCAAGGCATTCTGGGCCAGGGTTTGTACTCCCAAATCGCCATGCATAAAGATTATGGTGGCGTAGTTCCAGAGCTAGCCTCAAGAGATCACATCCGGCGTGTTTTACCCCTTTTGGACCAGTCTTTAAGCCAATCTGGGCTCAAATTGGCTGATATTGATGCGATTGCCTTCACTCAAGGTCCCGGCCTTGCTGGCGCCCTTTTAGTGGGTAGTGCTTTTGCTAAATCCCTTGCTCAGGGACTAAATTTACCGTCAATCGGAGTTCATCACCTAGAAGGGCACCTTCTTTCGCCACTTTTAGGTCAAACCACACCCCAGTTCCCCTTTATCGCCCTACTGGTCTCTGGTGGTCACACCCAACTCATGAAAGTTTTGGGCATTGGCCAGTACGAACTTTTAGGCGAAACCTTAGACGATGCTGCAGGCGAAGCATTTGATAAGACTGCCAAATTATTAGGGCTGGACTACCCAGGTGGCGCTGCTATCTCTAAGCTGGCAGAAAAAGGTCGGCCTGGAATCTTTGATCTGCCAAAACCCATGCTGCACTCTGGCGATTTGGATTTTTCTTTCTCAGGATTAAAGACTGCCGTTCTAAATCAAGTTAAAAAGTTTGCAGGCAAAAAGATTAGTGATCCCAGTGAGGTAATGCAATTTCAGGCAGATCTTGCACGTAGCTTTGTTGACTCTATTGTTGCAGTACTAGTCAGTAAATCAGAAAAAGCGCTTAAGCAAACTGGCTGCAAGCATTTAGTCCTCGCTGGTGGTGTGGGAGCTAATATGCAATTACGTAATGCACTAAATGACAAAGCTAAGAAGAATGGTTTTGAAGTGCACTATCCGCCATTAGAACTCTGTACTGATAACGGTGTCATGATTGCATTTGCAGGAGCGCTGCGGATGCTGACAGCAAATAATGGCTCCACAACTTCTGGAGCCTTTGATATCAAACCCCGTTGGGATTTACATAGTAACAACTTAAAAAATCTGTGAAATCAGTTTATTTTGCGAAGCTAATTCTGGCAAAAGCGCTATGGTTGTGAATAGACTCAAAGTTCTCGGCCTCAACTACAAAGGACCGGATACGCTGATCAGCCTTGAGATTGCCAGCCACATCACGAACTAAATCCTCTACGAATTTAGGATTGCTATACGAATGCTCAGTCACCCACTTCTCATCGGGACGCTTTAGCAAACCCCAAAGCTCGCTAGAAGCTTCGCTTTCTGCAGCGGTAATTAAATCTTCCACTGTCATCTTTGTTTCTGAATCGAGCACCACGTCCATGATGACATGGGAGCGTTGATTGTGCGCCCCAAATTCTGAAATCTCTTTGGAGCAAGGGCATAAACTCATCACTGGTACTTGAGCACGTAATCCCAGTTCAATATCCAATTTTCCTGCAGGATTCTTTTTGGCTTTTGCGATCCACGTCACTTCGTAATCCATCAAGCTTTCTACACCAGAGACAGGCGCTGCTTTTTTAACGAAGTGGGTATAAGTAAACTGCACATGCCCTTCTTTTGCATCAAGCAAAGGTAACATGTCGCACACCATTGCAACAACCGTTGTGCTATCAACCGCCATTTCTTGTTTTTGTAGAAGTGCCATGAAACGCGACATATGCGTTCCCTTGATATGCGCAGGTAAGGCCACATCCATCTCAAAAGTTCCAACGGATGGAAAGTCTCCCGATGCACTGCGAATAATTAAGGGATGACGCACGCCACGAATACCAACCTGCTCAATCGGCAAAGCACGCTCATCTAATGTGGATTGCACATCAGGCATTGCGCTAGCTTTCAGAAAGGCGGGGTTCATGTCATTCATAACTCTATTTTCAAGCAAAACGGGCTTATTTGCCCACCAACACTGAATTTATTGTTAATACAGCCGGAAAACGTTGTTTGATGGAATGCTTGATGCCCTCTAGATCCAGGCCACACTTGGCCATCAGCAGGTTGTAGTCGCCATGCTCAATAAATTGATCGGGAAGACCTAACTGTAAAAGGGGTTTGTTAATTCCGAGATGAGCAAGCGCCTCTAAGCAAGCGCTGCCTGCACCAGCTGCAATAACACCGTCCTCAATCGTGACAAAATAATCATGATCTGCTGCCAAAGACTTGATCAGATCTATATCGAGCGGTTTTACGAAACGCATATTGGCAACAGTCGCATCAATCCCCTCTGCAACTTCTAGCGCTGGGTAAAGCAAAGTACCAAATGCCAGAATTGCTACGCGTTGACCAGCAGGCGCATGGGATTTACGGCGCAGCTCACCTTTACCAAAGGGTAATGTTCTCAACTCCTTAGAAGGAATCGCTCCAACGCCTGCACCACGAGGGTAGCGCACAGCACTGGGATGCGGTTGATGAAATGCCGTAGTCAGAAGATCTCGACACTCTGCCTCGTCTGCTGGTGTCATCACCAACATATTCGGAATACAGCGCAAGAATGGAATGTCGTAAGCACCTGCATGGCTTGCACCATCAGCACCAACTAAACCAGCCCGATCTAATGCAAACAAGACTGGCAAATCTTGCAAAGCCACATCATGAATCAACTGATCATAAGCGCGCTGTAAGAAAGTGGAATAAATTGCCACTACCGGCTTCATCCCTTCACATGCCATCCCTGCAGCAAATGTGACTGCATGTTGCTCGGCAATACCGACGTCGTAGTAACGTTTTGGGAAATTCTTTTCAAATTCAACTAAACCCGAACCTTCGCGCATCGCCGGTGTAATACCAACTAATAATGGATCAGCATGAGCCATATCGCATAACCACTCACCAAATACTTGGGTGAAAGTTTTCTTAGTGGCGACAGATTTTTTAACGCCCTCTTCAGGATTAAATTTGCTAGGGCCGTGGTATAGAACGGGATCGGCCTCAGCCAATTCATAGCCTTGACCTTTGCGCGTGACTACGTGTAAGAACTGTGGGCCACCGCCTTCTAGGGCTAGGCGACGCACGTTTTGCAGCATGGGAATTAAAGCATCTAAATCATGACCATCAATTGGGCCAAAATAATTGAAACCAAATTCTTGGAAGATAGTTGAAGGTGACACCATGCCCTTAGCATGATCTTCAAGACGTTTTGCGAACTCACGTAGTGGAGGCGCAATTGATAAAACACTATCGATTCCTTTTTTGGTAGCGGAATAAATATTGCCACTCAGCAATCTCGCCAGATGACGATTGAGCGCGCCTACTGCAGGAGAGATCGACATATCGTTGTCATTCAAAATGACTATCAGAGGTATATCCTCATATACCCCAGCATTATTCATTGCCTCAAATGCCATACCACCAGTCATTGCACTATCGCCGATAACTGCCACAGCGACATGAGGCTCACCTTTGGTTTGAAATGCGCGGGCCATCCCCATCGCTGCTGAGATACTGGTGGATGAATGCCCTGTACCAAAGGCATCAAACTCACTTTCAGCGCGCTGCGGGAATCCTGACAGCCCTTTGAACTGGCGGAGGGTATTCATACGCTCACGCCGGCCCGTCAATATTTTGTGTGGGTAGCTTTGGTGTCCCACGTCCCACACGATACGATCATCTGGAGTGTTAAATACATAATGCAAAGCAATTGACAACTCTACCGTTCCTAAATTAGACGACAGATGTCCACCAGTTTGCGATACCGAATCCAATACAAATTGACGCAACTCATCAGCAAGTGCTGGCAATTCTTCGCGAGTCAGTTTTTTTAAATCGTTGGGAGAATTAATGGAATGTAAAGTCATTAAATTGATTTAACCTGTACTTATTTAGCTCTATTAACAACTAGGAGCGCTAAATCTTTTAAGGCGTCTGCCTTGCTACCGAAATCTACGAGACTAGCAATTGCGGTTTCTTGCAAGTCTTTAGCCTGCTTTTGCGCATAGTCTAAACCCATCAAAGTCACATAGGTAGGCTTATTGGCTGCTGCGTCCTTGCCCGCTGTTTTGCCGAGGGTTTGACTATCAGCAGTTGCATCAAGTACATCATCAATAATCTGAAACGCTAAACCCAGGGCTGTTGAATATTTTTGGAGCTGCGCCATTTGAGCAGAATTGAGATGTGCTGCAATGCCACCTAACTCAACAGCGCAAGAGAGTAAAGCACCGGTTTTCATGGCATGCATTTGTTTTAAACCTGCCAAGTCTAATTTTTTTCCGACGCTCTCTAAATCAATTGCCTGCCCGCCTGCCATGCCACGAGATCCTGAAGCAGCTGCTAGAGCAGTAATCATTCGTAAGCGTACATCTACTTCACACTGCGCATTGGCGAGTATCTCAAAAGCACGGGCTTGCAAAGCATCGCCAACCAGAAGTGCAGTTGCCTCATCAAAAGCTTTGTGCACAGTTGGACGACCACGACGTAAATCATCATCATCCATGCAAGGCAAGTCATCATGCACTAATGAATATGCATGAATACATTCAATCGCCACTGCAGCAGCATCTAATGCCTGTGCTTTAGCATCGCCAAGAGAGCCTGCTGCATAAACTAGCAAGGGGCGAATCCGTTTGCCACCACCTTGCGCTGCATAACGCATTGCTTCGTGTAAACGATGCGGCGTAGTTTGAGCAGAATCGAGTAAGCCATCTAATGCTATCTCAGCTCGCTCAGAGTGATTACTAAGCCACTCTTGAAATTGAAAAATGGCAGTCATTAAGCCTCGAACACTCGGACCTGTTGTTCAACTTGAGCAAGCACTCCCTGGCAATGTTTTAACAAAGCAGCGCCTCGTTGATAAGCTAAAAGAGTCTCTTCCAAGGAGAATTTTCCTGACTCCATGTCCGAAATTAACTTTTCGAGCTCTTTCACAGCTTGCTCATAGCGGAGATCTGGGTCGATTTTGACCTCAAGGCCTGGTTTTTGAGTCTCTGACTTTTTGGCTGGCATAAGCTATTTCCTTCCTATTTCCCATACGGATAGCCCTACATATTAAAGCGAGAAGCCCCTTGGATGGGTATAATCTACCCCTTCCTTTCCAATATCGATCCGTCGATGGTTGGATTGGTTATTCCGCTTAGCTTCGGCTGACGTTTTCGGGGGTGGGGAGAATGACTAATCTGGCTGCCGCGCAGAAGCTTGCGCCTTCCAATCTACAACTGCCGGTTTCGGCATATTTTAACGCTGACTTGTATCGGCGGGAAATTGAACTGCTTTTTAAGCAGGGGCCTGGCTATGTTGGCCACGAACTCATGGTGCCTGAAATTGGCTCCTATCAAACTTTAAGCGCAGAAAACGAAGGTCGTATCCTGGTTCGTAATGAATCTGGCGTTGAACTGCTTTCTAACGTCTGCCGTCATCGCCAAGCACTGATGCTTAATGGCAAAGGTAAAACAGAAAATATTGTTTGCCCACTCCATCGTTGGACTTATGATTTAGGTGGCAATTTATTAGGCGCACCCCATTTTGAAGATAAGCCCTGTCTCAACCTAGGCAAGTCCCCTTTGCAAAATTGGCAGGGGCTGTTATTTGAAGGTCCACGCGATGTGCGAGCTGATCTAGCGAAATTGGGTGTAGCTGAGGATCTTCAATTTGATGGTTATCTGCTTGACCATGTTGAAGTACACGATTGCAATTACAACTGGAAAACGTTTATCGAGGTTTATCTCGAGGATTACCACGTTGTGCCATTTCATCCTGGCTTAGGTAAGTTTATTTCTTGTGAAGACTTGCGCTGGGAGTTTGGTGATTGGCATAGTGTGCAAACTGTTGGAATTCATAAAGATTTACAAACGCCAGGTTCGCCGACATACCGTAACTGGCACGATGCGGTCTTACGTCAATACAAGGGTAAAACGCCACGGCATGGCGCAATCTGGCTGACTTATTACCCTAATGTGATGGTGGAGTGGTACCCAGGCGTGCTCTGTGTTTCTACTCTGCACCCTATGGGCCCAAATAAAACGCGCAATATTGTTGAGTTCTATTACCCAGAAGAAATTGCCCTATTCGAGCGCGAGTTTGTAGAAGCCGAACGAGCCGCCTATATGGAAACTTGCATTGAGGATGATGAGATTGGTGAGCGGATGGATCAAGGTCGTGCCGCCCTGTTTGCACGCGGCATTAATGAAGTAGGGCCCTATCAAAGCCCCATGGAAGACGGTATGCAACACTTTCATGAGTGGTACCGTCGCGTAATGAATTTTCAAGGCGCATAATTAAGACGCTCTCTTAAATAATTTTGCATTCAAGATAGGAAGCCTTATGACTCCTCTAGTTTCCGCAAACCAGTTAGAAGAAATCCTCAATAGTGGCGAGAATGTTTTGCTCTGCGATTGCCGCTTCGATTTAGCAAATCCAGAAGCTGGTAGAAAAGCATATGAAGAAAGTCATATCCCTGGTGCTATCTATGTCGATCTTGATCAGGATATGTCTGGAACTAAAACAGGTATCAATGGCCGACACCCACTTCCTTCTCCTGAGGCCTGGGCAAAAACCAAAGGCCGTTTAGGTATTAGCTCAAACACGCTAGTAGTGGCTTACGACAAACAGGGCTCAGTTTATGCCAGCCGTCTATGGTGGATGCTCAAAGCCACAGGACATGCCAATGTTCGCGTCCTAGATGGTGGTCTTGATGCTTGGAATGGCCCAATGGGTACGATGCCCCGTAAACCAACGCCAACATCTCAAGCCATTGAGCCTATGCCTTATGTTGGCCTAGCCTTGGTTGGTGATGTGGTGAGTAATCTACAGTCTGGCAAACATCTCGTCATTGATGCCAGAGCCAATGATCGTTTTCATGGTGAGAATGAAACCTTAGATCCTATTGGCGGACATATTCCAGGTGCAGTCAATCACTTCTTTAAAGACAATCTTTCTGCCACTGCATTTAAAGTACCCGAGCAGCTCTTTAAAGATTTTGTAGCATTACTGGGTACTAGGAAGCCATCTGAAGTGATTCATCAATGTGGTTCAGGCGTTACTGCCTGTCATAATCTTTTGGCAATGGAAGTAGCTGGATTAAAAGGCTCACGTCTTTATGCAGGAAGTTGGAGTGAGTGGTGCGCCGACCCTATAAGGCCGATTGCTACTGATTAAGCTCTCAATGCAGTAAAGATAGGAGGATCACAAATCCTACGCCACACGCAATCAAAATCGTTTGACGCAAAGACTCTACCCAATGTGGGCGACGGTGCATTTGGGGGATTAAATCACTCACCGCAATATAGATAAAACTACTAGATGCAATGACTAATAAATATGGCATTGCTGCATGCGCCTTCTCCAAAAAGAAATAGGCTAATACACCGCCAAGTACTGCTGCTAATCCACAAATCAGGTTATATAACAATGCGCGGGCTTTTGAAAAACCTGCATTGAGCAAAACAATGAAGTCGCCAATCTCTTGCGGAATCTCATGTGCGATGATCGCTATTGCGGTAAAAACACCAACTTGATAGTCGGCCATAAATGCAGCGGCAATCAAGATACCATCCACGAAATTATGAATGCCATCACCGACCAAAATCATCCAACCACTGCGACCAGCATTCTCGGCATCATGTCCATGGTGATGGGGGTGTCCATCACCTTCATGATGGTGGTCATGACGCAGCAGGGCAATTTTCTCGAGCAGGAAGAAGCCCAATAAACCCGCAAGTAATGTTGCAAACAACAGCTGTGGGCTTGCCCCTGAGATATTGAATGCTTCAGGTAAGGAATGTAATAAAGCGGTTGCCAGCAAAATACCAACCGACAAACTTACCATGTTGTTAACCATCTTGGCCAGCAAGGCCACCGAAAAGGTGGCAGCCACTAAGACACTAGCAACTCCTGCTAAGGCAGTAACCAAGATAATGGTTTGTAAAACAGTCATGATGACTAAGCCACTCCCATTTTCTTAAACCAAGCGATGCACTTTTCCCAACCGTCTTTTGCAGGACCTTCACGATAAGTAGCACGATAGTCAGCATGGAAAGCATGAGGGGTATCGGGATAGACCTCGAATTGAGATGCTTTAGCAGCAGGGTTCTTAGGAGCTGCTTCTGCTAGTGCTACGCGCATCTGCTCAACACTCTCCAAAGAAATACCAGCATCAGCGCCACCATATAAACCAAGTACTGGTGCCTTCAAATCTGCAGCAATATCTACTGGATGACGGGGATTGCCTTCCGTCTTCTCGCCAATCAAGCGGCCATACCAAGCTACTCCTGCGCGCACTTGTGGCAATGTGGCAGATAGCCAAGTAATGCGTCCACCCCAACAGAACCCAGTGACACCGACTCTTTTGAGATCGCCACCATTTTTACCAGCCCACACTAAAGCAGCCTGTAAATCATTCAGAACCTGTGCATCCGGTGTTTTGGCCACAATATTCTTCTGAATCTCTGCGGTAGTGCCATAGGTATTGGGGTCACCAGCTCGAGTAAAAAACTCCGGAGCAATTGCGAGATAACCGAGCTTTGCAAAACGGCGAGTGACGTCCGCAATATATTCGTGCACACCAAAGATCTCGCTCGCTACAATAATGATGGGCAAAGATCCCTTGGCTTTTTCAGGACGCGATACATAAGCAGGCATCTGAAAGCTGCCTACTGGAATCATTTGTTCACCAGCCTTGAGACCATTGAAATCCGTCTCAATTGTGGCAGCCATCACTGGCTCTGATGCTGCTACAAAACCAATGCCAATTGCAGTGGCGCCAATTGCTGAGGTCTTTATAAAATCGCGTCTGCTCTGTGTTTTCTGATTCATTGAATATATCTCCTAATCTCTATTTCTAATGCGCTTCTTCCCAATTATCGCCAATACCAATACTCACTACCAAAGGCACCTTTAGCTGTGCAACGTTACACATTAAGCCAGGTAACTTAGCTTGCAGGAGTTCGATTTCATCTAAGGGAACATCGAATACCAATTCATCATGCACCTGAAGTAGTAATTTTGTTTTCAATTGCTCTTTTTCAAGCCAATCTTCAACTGCAATCATCGCTAACTTAATGAGGTCTGCCGCTGTACCTTGCATAGGAGCATTAATTGCAGCCCGTTCAGCCCCTTGGCGACGCGGCCCATTGGAACCCTTAATTTCAGGCAGCCAAAGACGACGTCCAAAGACAGTTTCTACATAACCATTTTCTCTGGCCTCCAAGCGAGTGTGCTCCATATACTGAGCAACCCCCGGGTAACGATCAAAATATTTAGCAATATAGTTTTGCGCTGCAGAACGTTCTATTCCTAAGTTGCCAGCTAAACCGAATGCACTCATGCCATAAATCAGGCCAAAATTAATGACTTTGGCATAACGTCGCTGCTCTGAAGTTACATCATCTAATGTAATACCAAAGATTTCTGCAGCGGTTGCTTGGTGGACATCCTTGCCATCTCTAAAAGCTGTTAATAGATTTTCATCCTCAGCAATATGCGCCATGATGCGCAGCTCAATTTGCGAATAGTCTGCTGAAAGTAATTTACAACCATCTGCTGGCACAAAAGCCTCTCTGATACGACGACCTTCTTCAGTGCGCACAGGAATGTTCTGTAAATTTGGATCGCTAGAGGCTAAGCGACCAGTAACAGCCGTTGCTTGAGAGAAGTTGGTATGAACACGCCCAGTCTTTGGATCTGCCATCCGCGGCAACTTCTCAATATAGGTAGACATGAGCTTAGCCAAACTGCGATAGTCCAAGATGCGTGCTGGCAAGGGGTAATCTTCAGCAAGTTTTTGTAAAACTTCTTCATCAGTAGAGGGTGCGCCAGAGGGTGTCTTCTTAATGACTGGTAATTCAAGCTGGCCGAACAAAATTTCTGCAATCTGCTTAGGCGATTGAATATTGAATGGTTGCCCAGCCAGCTCATGAATTTCTCCCTCTAACTCCAAGAGACGCTTACCTACTTGCTGGCCTTGTTTGGCTAATAAAGCAGAATCAATTCTGATACCGTTGCGCTCCATGATCCCAAGAACGCGCATTGCTGGCATTTCAATCTTTTCATAAACATAGAGCAAGCCATCACTTTCCTGAATCTGTGGCCAAAGCTCTAAATGTAAGCGCAAGGTAATATCTGCATCCTCTGCGGCATAGTCCGTAGCGATCTTCAGATCAACCTGATCAAAACCAATCTGATGAACCCCTTTGCCACAGACCTCTTCATAACGAATGGTCTTCATGCCAAGGTGACGCTCAGCCAAACTATCCATATTGTGCGGAAGGTGCGACTCCAAAACATAAGACTCAAGCAAGGTATCAAATGCAATACCGTTCAGTGTGATTCCATAATTAGCCAGAATATGCGCGTCATACTTTAAGTTTTGCCCCACCTTCAAATGTGTTTTACTTTCTAGCCAAGGCCTGATGCGCGCAAGAACAGCAGCGCGATCTAGCTGCGCCTCGCCATTGCGATGAGCGACTGGAATGTAACAAGCCTCACCTGGCTTTACCGATAAAGAAATACCCACCAACTCTGCAGCCAGGGCATCCAGACTAGTGGTTTCGGTATCGAAAGCAGTTAACTCTGCAGAGTCAATTTTCTTCAGCCATCTATCTAAGCCTGCTTCATCCACGATGCATTCATAAGTTTTCTCAATCGCACCTTGAAAATCTCTTGTGTCTTGCGATAAATCTTTGGTAGGTGAGCTTGCAATGCTTGCAGATTTTTTAGCAAATTGAAGTTCATCAGACACTGTATTAGCAATAGGGGTGCCCGCTAGATCAAAAGTAGCCTCCACCTCGGAGCCCTCTCCAGAGTGGCTCGTCAGTTGCTTTTCAACATCCCGTAACCAAGTCTTAAAGGCATAACGCTCAAACAACTCGCGCAATAGAGATGGATCCTCAGACTTTGCATGCAGATCATCTAAGCCAGGTAAATGGGGTGATAAGTCACAATCTGTTTTAATAGTAATGAGTTGGCGAGCCTGGGGTAACCACTCTAATGAGGCGCGTAGATTTTCTCCAACCACACCTTTCACTTGATCAGCATTCGCCATGAGATTATCAAGATGACCAAACTCTGCTAGCCATTTATTGGCTGTCTTTGGTCCAGCCTTAGGAACACCAGGAACGTTATCTACGGTGTCGCCAATAATGGATAAATAATCGACTATGCGCTCAGGCGGCACTCCGAACTTCTCAATGACGCCATTGATATCTAACTTTTCGTTGCTCATTGTATTGATCAAAGTCACTGATGAATTAACCAACTGAGCTAAATCTTTATCCCCAGTGGAGATGATTGTTTCCCAACCCGCTTGCGTAGCTTGGCAAGCTAAAGTACCGATCACATCGTCGGCTTCAACTCCTGAAACCATTAATACTGGCCAGCCCAATGCTTTGACAATCGCATGAATAGGCTCAATTTGTTTGACCAAATCCTCAGGCATTGGGGAGCGATGAGCCTTGTACTCGGAGTACATTTCATCTCGAAAAGTCTTACCTTTGGCATCAAAAACACAGGCAATATGGTCAGCCTTGAGCTCAGACCTAGCCCGACGCATCATATTCACCATGCCATATATGGCCCCAGTGGGTTCCCCAGCCCCATTTCTAAGGTCTGGCATGGCATGAAAGGCGCGGTAGAGGTAGCTAGAACCGTCTACCAACAAGAGTCTATGTTTAGTCATACCGCAATCGTACAATCTAGTTGTGAATTGCCTACAGGTCTGGTTAAGGAACCGCCCGAGAGTAGGCTTAAAAAGGTGAAAAATGATGCATGCTCTAACTAACTTAATTAGCCACGCCCTCAGTCAAAACCTCGCTCTCATCAGCTTTTTGATGGCTTTTGGACTTTTAGTAGCGGCGCCAGCACAAGCTCAGAATAACAGCCAAGCTTTAAGCACCTCTGAGCTTAACCGAATCAATAGCCAGCCACTTTCTCCTGCAATGAGTCCCGCAGGTATTCTGGAGGGTCCTCAGAGCCGGCAGCCAAGCTATCAATATAAGAATGACCGGGGTACTGAAATCACAGAATACAGAGATGTGAACGGGCCAAACCAAGTTCAGGTTAAAACTAAATACACCACTTACGAGATGTCTCCGCCCGACTCGGTTAAACCTGGAGCGCAATCTGGTGAAGGCGCTTTACTGAGCGTACCCAGCATTAGCATTCCCCTTCAATAAAAGTTAGTTATCGCTTTATGGCTGTTTTTACCCCAATTGAACTTAAAGATATTTCCCATTGGATAGCTGAAGATTTCAAGATTGGTCAAGCCAGTGAAATTCGTGGCATCCATGGAGGAATTGAAAACTCTAATTTTTTCCTAGACACTCTCAAGGATGGTAAAAAAGAAGAATATGTTCTAACTGTCTTTGAAAGATTGTCTGCTCAGCAATTACCTTATTATCTAGAATTGATGCGTCACCTAGCGAACAAAGGTATTCCAGTTCCAAAGCCGATCGAGAATCGCAAAGGTGAAATTCTGTTTTCACTCAAGGGTAAGCCTGCGGCTATTGTTAGTAAGCTTCCTGGATTATCTAGACTACAACCAGAAGCAAAACACTGCAGCATGGTTGGCGAGATGCTAGCCAAGATGCATTTAGCCGGAAAAGACTTTTCAAGAACCCAAGAAAATCTTCGTAGTCTTGGGTGGTGGCAAAAAACGATTCCCTTGGTATTGCCGCACCTTAATGCCTCACAAAAAGATTTACTCACTCACGAGCTAGCTACTCAAGAAGCCTTTTTTAGCTCTGCGGCTTATGACAATATTCCACAAGGCGCTAGTCACTGCGACCTGTTTCGCGATAACGTCTTATTTGATCCTCAAAAATCAAATAACCCTGCCAACGATCAACTAGGGGGGTTTTTTGACTTTTATTTCGCTGGTACTGATAAATGGTTATTTGACCTAGCGGTCACTGCGAATGATTGGTGTCTGGCGGATAATCAACAGGACTTAGATCCAGTCCGCCTTGATTCACTCCTGAAAGCCTATCAATCAGTCCGTTCCCTTACAAAAGAAGAGCAAGCAAGTTGGCCTCTTATGCTACGTGCTGCAGCTCTGCGTTTCTGGGTATCCCGCCTTTGGGACTTCTATTTACCAAGAGATGCGCAAATGTTGACGCCTCATGACCCAACTCATTTTGAACATATTCTTTTAAGTCGTCGATCCCTATGAAACTAAACTCCATCGCACCTAAAGAAGGTTATACCTGGATTAGGCAAGGCATTTGGCTCTTCAAACAGAATCCATTAGGCTTCTTGATGTTGGTATTTCTGTATGTCTTTCTCGCTCAACTGGCAGTGATTGTTCCAGTGATCGGCGTGTTTGCTGTCTTACTACTCACGCCAACATTAGCGGTAGGTTTTATGACTGCTTGTCGGCAAGCTATTCAAAAGGAACGCATCAGCCCAATGGTGTATCTAGTTGCACTAAAGTCTGGCGCCCTAGTTCGTAGACGCATCTTGCAGCTGGGCATAGTGTATGCAGTTCTAATTTTACTTCTCAGCTTTGCCTTGAGTCTCTTGGTTGATTTTGAATTACTCATCCCATTGATGACAAGCGACAAACCAATGACACCAGAGGCTCTTCGTCAAATTTATTTGGTGCTGTTCTTTGGAGCAATTCTTTATATTCCAGTAGCAATGTTGATGTGGTTCTCCCCAGTCTTGGTTGCCTGGGCAGATATGTCAGTTGCTCAAGCACTCTTTTCTAGCTTCTTAGCGTGCTGGGCAAACAAGGCGGCCTTCTTTTTGTATCTGGCAATTTGGAGTCTTGTTCTGATTGCCATCCCATTAATACTGGGAATGATTTTTGATGCAATTGATCTAGGTCAGGCGGCCTCTTTTATCATTGCACCCCTATCCATGGGGGGCTTAACCTTAATGCAATGCTCTTTCTATGCAACGTGGAAAGCCTGCTTTACTGAAGATGATGTCATTCCCTCCGCTTAAACATCAACTGAAGTTTCAAACTAATCAATTGCGGCAAGCTTAGCGATACTCAGTTGTAACCACTTCACACCGTGACGTTTGAAGCTCACCTGTGCACGCGCGTCTGCATCGACCCCCTCTAAGCCCGTAACACGCCCTTCACCAAACTTCGTATGAAATACGTTTTGACCAATCGAAAATGGATAACTTCCACGTGGTGGCGAAGCCAATCTTTTTACTTCAGTTGAAGCAGAACCAACTCGCTTAGTAGATTTTTGATGCTCGCTACCAGAGTCAAAGAAATCATTAGATTCATACTCGCGCTGGCGGGTATAGCCATCTTGCCAGGTAGATCCTGATTTAGTACTGCCACCCCAGCGTGCATCTTTTGCCTTTGGTGTGAGCCACTTCAAAGAATCAGAAGGCAATTCTTCTAAGAAACGGGACGGCATGTTGTAGCGTACCTGGCCATGAAGCATGCGTGACTGAGTGTGGGACAAATACAAACGTTCCTTAGCGCGAGTAATTGCAACATACATTAGGCGTCGCTCTTCTTCTAAGCCATTTTGCTCATTGATACTGTTCTCATGTGGAAATAAACCCTCTTCAAGACCTGTAATAAATACCGAGGTGAACTCTAAGCCCTTTGCAGAGTGCACTGTCATTAACTGCACTGCATCTTGCCCCGCTTGCGCTTGGTTATCGCCTGCCTCTAGTGAAGCATGAGATAGGAAGGCTGCTAACGGTGAGATATCAACAACGCCGGGAGCATTTTCTCCAGGCAGCATGGCTGCAGCAGCGTCCTGTCCGTAACCCTCTTCAGCAATAAAAGCGGTTGCAGCATTAATCAATTCTTGTAAGTTCTCTACACGATCTTGCCCTTCGCGCTCTGAGAGATAGTGCTGAATCAAACCGCTGTGCTGAATTACAAACTCAACTATTTCGGGAAGAGTGTTGTGACGGGTAGCTTCACGCATGTGATCTACCAAGCGCACGAAGCCGCCCAGAGCCGCGCCAGCCTTACCGTCTAAGGAAGAAGCAGCCGTATATAAGGAAGATTGTTGGTTTCTAGCGGCATCTTGTAATGCTTCAATGGATCTTGCACCAATGCCACGTGTTGGAAAATTGACCACTCTAGAAAAGGAGGTGTCGTCATTGGGATTTTCGAGTAAACGCATGTAAGCAAGTGCATGTTTAATTTCAGCACGCTCGAAGAATCGTAATCCACCATAGACTCGATAGGGAATGGCTGCCGAGAATAACGCATGTTCAATTATTCGAGACTGCGCATTACTTCTATAAAGCAGGGCTATCTCAGTCCGCTTAATGCCACTACTAATCAAGGCTTTAATCTCATCTACCAACCAAGCAGCCTCCGCATGGTCGCTTGGTGCATCAAAGATGCGGACTGGTTCGCCATGACCTGCATCGGTTCGTAGATTTTTTCCAAGTCGCTCTGAATTATTGGCAATCAAATGATTTGCTGTATCTAGGATATGTCCGTGTGAGCGATAGTTCTGTTCCAACTTCACCATCATGGGGTGATATTGCTTTTCGTAAAGCCGCATGTTCTCAACATCAGCACCGCGGAAGGCATAAATACTTTGATCGTCATCACCAACAGCAAAAACTGCACTACTTCCAGCGCCACTAACATTAATGCGACCGGCATCATGACCCGACAATAATTTAAGCCAGGCATATTGCAATGCATTGGTATCTTGAAACTCATCGATCAAAATATGACGAAAGCGTTCTTGATAATGCGTACGAATGGGTTCGCTGTGTTTTAGTAATTCGTAGCTACGCAAGAGGAGCTCTGCAAAATCCACTACTCCCTCGCGCTGGCATTGTTCATCGTAGGCCGCATACAGTTGCGCCATCCTTGCCTGAAAGTCATCGCCGACAGATAAATCTTTAGCGCGCTGTCCGCGCTCTTTTGCATGAGCAATAAAGTACTGCAGTTGTTTTGGAGGGTACTTTTCATCATCAACCTTCAAGCCCTTCAAAAGACGCTTAATGGCAGAAAGCTGATCTTGGGTGTCTAAGATCTGAAATGTAGAGGGCAGGCCAGCTTCTTTATGGTGGGCTCGCAATAAACGATTGCAAAGGCCATGAAAAGTGCCAATCCACATGCCTCGGGTATTAATCGGCAACATGGCACTTAGGCGCACCATCATCTCTTTGGCAGCCTTATTAGTGAAAGTTACTGCTAGGACGCCTATAGGCGACACCTGACCAGTCTGAATCAACCAGGCTATACGGGTGGTGAGGACGCGGGTCTTACCGCTACCAGCCCCAGCCAAAATCATGGCTGATTGGGCTTGGCCATTTTCATTAACAGGCGGGAGGGTCACTGCCTCGCGCTGTTCTGGATTGAGGTTGGCGAGCAAGTCAGAGTACATCGCCCCAATTATAATTTGCCTCTTATGCCAAATGACTCAAATACCCCTAATTCACCAGCAGCCAGTTCAGCAGACGAACTTGCTAAATCCTATGAGCCTGGCCCAATCGAAGCCTATTGGGGGCCAGAGTGGGAACGCAGGGGTATTGCCGACGCCACCATGCTTGAAGGTAAAGGTGATTTTTCTATTCAGCTACCTCCCCCCAATGTCACTGGCACTCTTCACATGGGTCATGCCTTTAATCAAACCATCATGGATGGCCTGGTTCGTCACGCGCGCATGTCTGGCAAAAATACTTTATGGGTTCCTGGTACTGACCACGCTGGTATTGCGACTCAAATCGTGGTTGAGCGTCAGCTTGATGCGCAAAAAGTATCTCGTCATGATTTAGGTCGTGAAAAGTTTTTAGCAAAAGTATGGGAGTGGAAAGAAGCTTCTGGCAATACCATCACCCGTCAAATTCGTCGCCTAGGTGCTTCGATTGATTGGAGTAAAGAATATTTCACAATGGACAGCAAAATGTCCAAAGCAGTAGTTGAGGTATTCGTGCGTTTGCATGAGCAAGGTTTGATTTATCGTGGCAAACGTTTGGTGAACTGGGATCCTGTTTTAGGAACTGCAGTATCAGATCTTGAAGTGGTGAGTGAAGAAGAAGATGGTTCGATGTGGCATATTCGCTATCCATTAGTAGATGGCTCAGGCCACTTAACCGTTGCCACCACTCGTCCCGAGACTTTACTAGGTGACGTTGCTGTTATGGTGAACCCAGAAGACGAACGCTATAAACACCTGATTGGCAAGTCAGTCAACTTACCTTTATGTGACCGTCAAATCCCGATCATTACAGACGACTATGTTGATTTGAACTTTGGTACTGGCGTAGTTAAGGTAACTCCCGCACATGACTTTAATGACTATGCCGTTGGACAGCGTCATCAATTACCTTTGATCAACATTCTGACATTGGATGCCAAGATCAATGAGAATGCGCCAATTTCTTATCAAGGTATGGAACGTTTTGCAGCGCGCAAAAAGGTAGTAGCTGATCTAGATGCAGCAGGCTTATTAGAAAAAGTTCAGCCACACAAACTCATGGTGCCGCGCGGTGATCGCACCCAAACCATTATTGAACCGATGCTCACTGACCAATGGTTTGTGGCAATGTCTCAACCAAGCTCTGATAACCAATATCAGCCCGGCTCATCGATTGCCGGTGCTGCATTAGATGCAGTCACTAAGGGTGACATTAAGCTCGTTCCAGAAAACTGGATTAGCACTTACACCCAGTGGTTAGAAAATATTCAAGACTGGTGCATCTCACGCCAACTCTGGTGGGGCCACCAAATCCCTGCTTGGTATGGTGATGATGGCCAGATTTTTGTAGGGCGCTCTGAAGAAGAAGCTAAAACTAAAGCGACTAAGGCTGGCTACTCCGGCAAGCTTAATCGCGATCCTGATGTTCTAGATACCTGGTTTAGCTCAGCGCTGGTGCCTTTTAGCTCTCTAGGTTGGCCAGAAAAAACACCTGCTTTAAATCACTTCCTACCTTCGTCTGTATTAGTCACTGGCTTTGACATCATTTTCTTCTGGGTGGCACGCATGGTGATGATGACCTGTCACTTCACTGGAAAAGTGCCGTTTCATACTGTTTACGTTCATGGTTTAGTACGTGATGCCGAAGGTCAAAAAATGAGTAAGTCCAAAGGTAATACCTTGGACCCAATTGATTTGATCGATGGTATCAAGATTGAAGAGTTAGTAGGTAAGCGCACTACAGGCTTGATGAACCCCAAACAAGCAGAAAGTATCAGCAAGAAAACTAAGAAAGAGTTTCCAGATGGCATTCCTGCATTTGGTACAGATGCCTTACGCTTTACTTTTGCATCTTTAGCTTCTCTTGGTCGCAACATTAACTTTGACCAGAAGCGTTGTGAAGGCTATCGTAACTTCTGCAATAAGCTTTGGAACGCAACCCGCTTTGTTCTCATGAACTGCCCAGGTGGCGATGAAGATAATGGCTTTGCGCCTTGCGACAATCAATGTGGTCCGGATGGCTACTTAGATTTCTCACCAGCGGATAAATGGATTGTTTCTCAGTTACAAAGAACTGAAGCTGAAGTTGCTAAAGGTTTTGAGAACTATCGCTTTGACAACATTGCAAGCAACATCTACCAATTTGTTTGGGATGAATATTGTGATTGGTACTTAGAGCTTGCCAAGGTACAGTTGCAAACGGGCACTCCAGCACAACAGCGCGCAACCCGCCGCACTCTATTACGGGTTCTAGAAGCCATCCTACGCATGGCACACCCGCTGATCCCATTTATTACTGAGACTCTTTGGCAAACTGTTGGTCCGAAGTCCGGAAAAGAGTTAGCTCAGCAAACCAAGCAAACCATTGCACTGCAACCCTATCCGATTTCTCAGCCAGAAAAAATCGATGAGCAGAGTGAATCTTGGGTAGCCCAGATTAAAGCGATTGTGGATGCCTGTAGAAACTTACGTGGTGAGATGCAAGTGCCGCCCGGTCAAAAAGTTCCTCTTTGGATTAGCGGACCAGAAGCTTTCCTCCAAAAAGCGACACCTTATTTACTCGCCTTAGCCAAACTCTCTGAAGTCAAAATCTATCAGGATGAGTCTGGCTTGGAAAAAGATGCTCCTGGCGCACCAATGGCGCTCGTTGGAGACCTAAAACTACTTCTTAAGATTGAGGTGGATGTTGCGGCAGAGCGCATTCGAATCGGCAAGGAAATTGAGCGCCTAGCCAATGAAATTACGAAAGCCCGTGGCAAATTGACCAATGAAAGCTTTGTAGCCCGCGCTCCAGAAGAGGTTGTTGCCCAAGAAAAACAACGTCTTGCTGGTTTTGAGCAGAATCATGAGAAGCTTGTTGCACAATTAGAGCGTCTGAAATAAAACAGTAGCAAATCCAGAACGATCGGAACACCCTTATGCCATTAACTACTAAAGCCGTTACCAAAGCCGTCTTTCCTGTTGCTGGCTTAGGCACACGCTTCTTGCCTGCTACTAAAGCAAGCCCAAAAGAGATGCTCAATGTGGTTGATAAGCCTCTGATTCAGTATGCAGTTGAGGAAGCTATAGCGGCTGGCATTACTGAGATGATTTTTGTTACTGGTCGCAGTAAACGCGCCATTGAAGACCACTTTGATAAAGCATATGAACTAGAAGCTGAGCTTGAAGCCAAAAATAAACAAGCCCTATTAGAAATTGTGCGCAGCGTTAAGCCTAGTCATGTGGATTGTGTTTACGTGCGTCAACCTGAAGCACTCGGTTTAGGTCATGCAGTTCTGTGCGCAGAGAAATTGGTGCGCGATGAGCCTTTTGCCATCATCTTGGCAGATGACTTATTGGATGGACAACCGCCAGTACTCAGGCAGATGCTCAAGGTATTTAATGAGCAAAACGGTTCAGTTGTTGCTGTAGAAAAGATAGATCCAGCTAAGAGCAGTTCATATGGCATCGTATCCGGCACTGAAGTAACCAAAGGCATCTATCGCCTCAATGGCATCGTAGAAAAACCACAACCTAAAGATGCACCTTCCAACTTGGCAGTTGTTGGGCGCTATGTTTTGTCATCAGATATTTTTAGCCATATTCGCAATCTCAAGCCAGGTGCTGGTGGAGAAATTCAGTTGACCGATGCAATTGCTTCCTTGCTGAAGCAAGAGCCTGTATTTGCTTATGAGTACGATGGGGTACGCTATGACTGCGGCAGCAAACTTGGCTACCTCAAGGCTTCAGTGGAATTTGCTTTGCGCCACCCAGAGGTGGCGACTGATTTTGCGGCCTACTTAAAGAGTCGCTCTTTAAGCTAAGCCTCTGAACTTCGTCTAATTTTCTTCTTATCTTCTTTTTAAGAAGAAAACCAAGACATCACCTTCAGTAGTACTAAAAATCAATTCATTACCAGTTTGTTTGGCAAATGCTGGAAAGTCATGAGCGGCCCCCGAGTCGGTTGCTTTAATTTTTAGCACTTCACCAGATTGCATAGTGGCTAAGACTTTCTTGGTACGTAAAATAGGTAAGGGGCAATTCATGCCAATCGCATCTACCTCGGCATTAAATGCAATATTTTGATCGCTCATTTGCTCGCCACCCAATCTTTTACACCTTCTAATGCTGCGTTTAACTTACTTGGGTCAGTACCGCCGGCCATCGCCATCTCAGGCTTGCCGCCACCTTTACCGCCTACTTGCTGAGCCACAAAGTTCACAAGGTCACCTGCTTTCACTTTAGTAATGGAGTCCGCAGTCACGCCGGCTATTAAGCTAACCTTATCACCCTGCACAGATGCTAGGACAATTGCAGCAGTTTTAAGCTTTGCTTTTAAGGCATCCATGGTTTCACGTAAGACTCCTGCATCAGCGCCATCTAAGCGAACAGCTAGCACTTTGAGGCCATTCACATCGATTGCTTGACCAGCTAACTCATCTCCTTGACTCGCTGCCAACTTGGAGTTCACTTTTTCTAGTTCACGTTCTGCTTGACGCAAACTCTCTTGTAATTGGGTAACGCGGTTTACCAAATCCCCTGGATGGGTTTTAAGAATCGCTGCAGCTTCATTCATCTTGTCTTCCATACCCTGCAAGAAGTGAAGTGCATTACTACCAGTGACAGCCTCAACCCGACGGATGCCAGCTGCTACGCCGCCTTCAGAAACAATCTTGAGGCTGCCGATATCGCCAGTGCGAGATACGTGCGTACCGCCACACAACTCTTTAGAGCTACCGATTTCTAAAACCCGAACTTCTTCGCCGTACTTCTCACCAAAAAGCATCATGGCACCAGTCTTTTGCGCATCCTCCAAAGACATCACCTTACCTGAGGTGGCAGTATTTTCGAGAATCTCTTGATTCACAATATCTTCTACTTTACGAATTTGTTCAGCCGTAATCGGGGCATTGTGAGTAAAGTCGAAACGGGTCTTCGTGGCGTCTACCAGTGAACCTTTTTGCTGCACATGATCACCTAAGACTTCGCGCAAGGCCTTGTGCAAGATATGCGTAGCACTGTGATTACGCATCGTATCCGTTCTTTGCTGAGTATCTACCAAGGCATTGAGCACATCACCAACCTTGAGCTCGCCCTCGAGTAACTCACCTTGGTGACCAAAGACATCGGCCTGAATCTTAAAGGTATCTTCTACTGCAAAACGCACAGTCTCATTACGAAGCTCGCCTTTATCGCCAACTTGGCCGCCAGATTCAGCATAAAAAGGAGTGTTATCAAGCACGATCACCGCTGCATCACCAGCTTTCACCGAAGTCACTGCAGATCCATCTACATAAAGAGCTGTTACCTTGGCACCCTCATGCCTGAAGGTGTCATATCCATGAAATTGGGTAGGCTTGCCTTTGTAATCCAGGCCTTGAGCTACCTTGAACTTCCCAGCTGCTCGAGCTTGATCACGCTGCTTTTGCATCGCCACCTCAAAACCTTGGGAATCAACTGTCACGTCACGCTCACGACAGACGTCTGCAGTTAAATCTAGCGGGAAGCCAAAGGTGTCATGTAGGCGGAAAGCGGTTTCACCATCAACTACTTTGGCGCCGCCTGCTAATGCGCCATCTAAAATTTCCATACCATTGGCAATCGTCTGGAAGAAACGCTCTTCTTCTTGCTTCAGAACTTCACCTACTTTATCTTGCGCTGCCCGTAATTCTGGATAAGCATCACCCATCTCTTTAACCAAAGCGGGAACTAATTGATAGAAGAAGGGTTTGCGTGCACCAAGCTTGTAGCCATGGCGAATTGCACGCCGTGCAATACGACGCAATACATAACCGCGCCCTGCATTACCTGGAATCACTCCATCTACAACGATAAAGCTACAGGCACGAATATGGTCGGCAATCACTTTAAGTGAAGGACTCTGCGCATCGCAGTTTTGACTACCAGCAGCATCTACCGCTTCCTTGGAAGCCTTTAGTAGATTTACAAAAAGATCAATCTCATAGTTGGAGTGCACGTGCTGCAAAACAGCAGCAATACGCTCAAGACCCATCCCCGTATCAACACTAGGCTTAGGCAGTAAATGCATTACACCTGCTTCATCGCGGTTGAACTGCATGAAGACGTTATTCCAAATTTCAATAAAGCGATCGCCATCTTCATCTGGACTACCAGGAGGGCCTCCAGGAATGTGCTCGCCGTGGTCATAGAAAATTTCTGTACAAGGACCGCAAGGGCCGGTATCACCCATCATCCAGAAATTATCAGAGGCGTAACGTGCTCCCTTGTTATCGCCAATTCGAATAATGCGATCAGCCGGAATACCAATTTGCTTATTCCAAATCTCATAAGCCTCATCGTCTTCGGCATAGACCGTAACTAAAAGTTTTTCCTTGGGCAACTTAAATACTTGAGTTAATAAATCCCAAGCATATTGAATTGCGTCTTTCTTGAAATAATCCCCAAACGAGAAGTTGCCCAGCATCTCAAAAAAGGTGTGATGCCGTGAGGTATAGCCGACATTATCCAAATCATTATGTTTTCCACCCGCCCGAATACACTTTTGGGCAGTTGTGGCACGGTTATAAGGACGTTTATCAAAGCCCAAAAACACATCTTTGAACTGGTTCATCCCTGCATTAGTAAATAACAAGGTTGGATCATCCCCGGGGACTACCGGACTGGATGGAACAATTTGGTGGCCTTTTTGGGCAAAGAAATCCAGATATGCCTGGCGAATTTGAGAGACTTTCATGTCAATAATTATCGCATTGGCACCCCTCTAGGGCAAACCCTAGTCAATAGACCCCCTTGGTGCCTTACAATCGCACAACATCATTAAATAGATCGGCACTTAAGCCGATAAATAAGGAGCACAACTTGAAAATTCGCAATCAACGGGATTTTGGGGCAGGGATCATGTATATGGTCATTGGCCTCTTCTTCACCATCGTAGCCACACAATACCAATATGGCACAGCAGCCAAAATGGGTCCAGGCTATTTCCCATTTTGGCTTGGCGTATTAATGGTTCTAATTGGCTTGTTAGTTCTTGTTAGATCTTATAGCGCTAAAGCTACGATTGAAGCTATTCCAAAGTTTAGATGGCGCATCATTGCCCAAATTACAGGTGCGGTTATTTTGTATGGCCTCTTACTTCCTAAAATGGGATTCTTAGTGGCTGTCGTGGTTTTAGTTTTTGTTTCCGCAAGCGCCAGCAAAGAATTTACCTGGAAGGGAACGACGATCAATGCGGCCTTCTTGGTCGCCTTTACTTATTCCGTGTTTGTAGTGGGTTTAAAACTTCAATTCCCACTCCTGCCATTCTTCTTACAACAATAACGAACCGAGACACCATAAAATGGACTTATTTACTAATTTAGCCCTCGGTTTCGATACCGCTTTTACGCTGCAGAACCTCTTGTACTGCCTCATCGGCTGCGTGTTAGGAACACTCATCGGGGTATTGCCTGGTCTTGGTCCTATCGCCACCATCGCGATGCTCTTGCCAGCAACTTATGCGCTGCCTCCGATTGCTGCTTTGATTATGTTAGCTGGTATTTATTACGGCTCACAGTACGGCGGATCCACAACCGCAATTTTGTTGAACATTCCGGGGGAGACGTCGTCGGTGGTAACCGCAATCGATGGCTATCAAATGGCTCGCAATGGTCGAGCTGGTGTCGCCTTGTTTACTGCCGGTACAGCTTCCTTCTTTGCGGGTTGCGTAGCCACTTTAATTTTGGCTGCTTTTGCTGCCCCGCTCTCTCAACTTGCCTTCAAATTTGGTCCCGCAGAGTATTTCTCGCTTATGGTCTTAGGTTTAATTGGTGCCGTGGTATTGGCTTCTGGTTCTTTAATCAAAGCGATCGGCATGATCATCTTAGGTCTCTTAATGGGCATTATTGGTACTGATGTGAACTCTGGTGTATCTCGCTATGCGTTTGATGTTCCAGAACTCAGTGATGGTATCGGCTTTGTTGCAGTTGCGATGGGGGTATTTGGTTTCGCAGAAATCATGGGCAACCTAGAAAAAACTGGTGAGGATGAGGGCTTCCTCAATAAACTCACCACCATGGTCCCAACTAAAACTGATGTGAAGCGTATGATTCCTTCAATTTTGCGTGGCACGACTATTGGCTCTATCTTGGGCATCTTGCCAGGCGGCGGCGCCGCCTTAGCAGCATTTGGCGCTTACTCTGTTGAGAAAAAATCTTCTAAGTACAGCCATGAGTTTGGTAAAGGCGCGATTGAAGGTGTAGCGGGTCCTGAAGCAGCGAACAATGCTGCCGCTCAAACCTCATTCATTCCATTGCTCACATTGGGTATTCCACCAAACGCCGTGATGGCTTTGATGGTGGGTGCAATGACGATTCATAATATTCAACCAGGCCCACAAGTGATGACCAGTAATCCAGCATTGTTCTGGGGTCTGATCGCTTCGATGTGGATTGGTAACGTGATGTTGATTCTCTTGAACTTGCCCCTTATTGGTATTTGGGTCAAGCTCTTGAAAATTCCATACCGCTTCCTCTACCCAGCAATTTTGGTGTTCTGCTGTATCGGCGTATATACCGTGAACAACACCGTGTTTGATGTATATGTCACTGCAGCCTTTGGCTTGATTGGTTACCTCTTCTTCAAACTGGGTTGCGAACCTCCTCCATTACTCTTGGGCTTCGTGCTTGGACCAATGATGGAAGAGAACTTCCGTCGCGCCCTATTGCTATCCCGCGGTGATTTCACAACCTTCTTAACTCGCCCACTTTCATTAGGCTTGCTAATTGCAGCAGCCCTCTTAGTAGTGATCGTGGCTTTGCCAGCAGTGAAGAAAACTCGCCAAGAGGCATTTGCCGAGGAGGATTAATTCTCCCCGCTTCAGTAGAAACAAGCCCGCAGCAGTTTGCGGGCTTTTTCTTTATGGGCTAGAGGTTTTCTCTACAATGTGGCTATGTCAAAAGATAGTAAACCCTCTAAAGCAAATACTGGTGCCCTAGCTGAGCCCTCTAACTTCTTACGTCAGATTATTGATCATGACTTAGCAAGTGGTGCCTTTGCCAAGCGCACTAATTTAGCTGGCGAGGTAATTCCATCAATCATTACCCGTTTTCCACCTGAGCCTAACGGCTATTTACATATTGGCCATGCAAAAAGTATTTGCTTGAACTTTGGCTTAGCTGCTGACTACAATAATCAGCCAGGTGGCGCCCGTTGCAATATGCGTCTTGATGACACCAACCCTATCAAAGAAGATATTGAATACGCAGACAGTATTTTGGATGCAGTCAAATGGCTTGGGTTTGATTGGGGTACCCATCTTTATCATGCCAGCGACTACTTTGATCGTCTCTATGAGTTTGCACAAATTCTGATTCAGAATGGTAAGGCTTATGTGGATAGCCAGAGCGCTGATGACATTCACACTCATCGTGGAAACTTTGGTCAAGCAGGAAAAAATAGTCCTTACCGTGAACGTAGTCCAGAAGAAAATCTTGCTCTCTTTCGCCAGATGCAGGATAGGAAGTTCAAGGATGGTGAGCATGTTCTGCGTCTCAAGATCGATATGGCACACCCTAATATCGTGATGCGCGACCCAGTGGTCTACCGTATTCGTCATACTGATCACCATCGAACAGGCAGTAAGTGGTGCATCTATCCCTTATATGACTTCACACATTGCATCTCCGATGCGCTGGAGAACGTCTCCCACTCCATCTGTACGCTTGAGTTTGAAAATAACCGCCCTCTTTATGACTGGATCGTTAATTCACTTAAAGAGCTAGGGGTCTTTAAAGACCCGGTGCCACATCAGTATGAGTTTGCACGCTTAAATTTGACTTACACCATCACTAGCAAGCGTAAGTTATTGCAACTTGTTGAAGAAAAACAGGTTGATGGTTGGGATGACCCTCGCATGCCAACCATTGTAGGTATCCGTCGCCGTGGTTACACCCCAGAAAGTATTCGTTTGTTTTGTGAACGCATTGGAGTATCTAAAGCGGATAGCTGGATTGATATGAGCACTCTTGATCAGGCGCTACGCGATGATCTTGAAGTCAAAGCACCTCGTGCCACAGCAGTTCTAAAACCACTTAAGCTAGTCATTCAAAACTTTGATGCTGCTGGCAAAGAGTCTTGCTCCGCCCCACGTCACCCACAACATCCTGAATGGGGTAATCGCGACTTTCATTTCACACGCGAGTTGTGGATTGAGGCAGATGACTTTATGAAAGAACCAAGCAAAGGTTTCTTTAGATTATTTCCGCCAACTGTCGATCAGCCTGGCAGCCGCGTGCGTCTTCGCCATGGTTTTGTGATTGAATGCACTGGGTTTGAGACTGATGCCGCTGGCAATATTACACAGATCAATGCAAACTACTTCCCTGATAGTAAGAGTGGCACTCCTGGCTCTAATAACTATAAGGTGAAGGGCAATATTCACTGGATTAGCGCTGCCGAGGCAATTCCCAGTGAAGTCCGTTTATACGATCACCTATTTAGTGACCCGCATCCTGATAGCGGTGATAAGAATTTCTTGGATGCGATTAATCCCAACTCCAAGCAAACTATTACTGCCTACCTTGAGCCTTGCATGAGTGAAGTTAAACCGGAAGAGCGTTTCCAATTTGAGCGTCATGGCTACTTTATCGCTGATGCGTCTGATTCCAAGCCTGGCAAGCCAGTGTTTAACCGTACCGTTGGCCTTAAGGATTCTTGGAAATAGTATTCAGAAAATGGGCCACACTCGGATAACGTAGTGGCGTTTTCAATTCATGCAGGCGGGTGTTAGTTACTCTTCTAGACTCACGCATAAACGACCACAGCATCGGACTCACGATTTTTTGTAATTGTTCTGCAGGCATTCTAGGTGGTCGATCTAGGCCAAAAGCGTCAGCTACCTCATCAAAGTAATCACCCATTTTGGCTTCACCACCATCGCAGGTGTTGATCACTCGCTGTGGTTTACCGTGATATACCGCCGCACAAACTAACCTTGCCAAATCTTCGCTATGAATATGATTTGAGTACGCATCTTCCTCAGGCCGTAGTGCTGGAGTTTGAGAGTGCAAACGCTCTAGTGGTAGACGGTCAGCCGCATAAATACCAGGTACACGCAAAATAGTTAAAGCTACCCCATGAGCAGGGGCCCACAAGCGCAAGGCAAGCTCAGCATCAACCCTTCTGCGAGCACGCTCACTCTGAGGGCTAACTGGGGTACTCTCGCTCACTTTGGCGCCCTTGTGATCGCCATAGACACCCGTAGTACTGATATAGATGAAGCGCCTGACGACATCAGATCCTTGGGCTAGAATTCGGATTAGGTTGCGGGTTCGGCAATCACGACTTCCCTGATTTTGGGGTGGCGCTAAATGAATGACGGTTTGAGCTAAATCGGATAGGCGCCATAAAGACTCTGGCTGGTCCAGATTACCTAAAATAGGAGTCGCGCCAACCTCCCTCAACTCCTGAAAGCGATTCTTCGAAGTAGTTAAGGCAAAAACTCGATGACTACGGGATAGCTGCTTTGCTACCCGAAGACCAATGTCACCGCAGCCAATAATCAGGATTGAAGGTTTGCCAAAAGATTGCATAAGTAACATCGTAACGATTTATTGAAAGGAATGAGAGTGTCTTATCAGATCACGCTCAAAACGAGCGGCAAACAATTTACTGTTAACCAGGATGAAACCCTCCTGGAAGCCGCTCTACGTCAAGGCATTAATTTACCTTATGGCTGCAAAAACGGTGCCTGCGGCTCCTGCAAAGGTAAAGTGCTAGAAGGTCAGGTGACCCACGGCCAACACAGCGAGAGCGCCTTGAGCAAAGCTGACGAGACCACTGGCAGTACTCTATTTTGTTGTGCCCACCCCCAGTCAGATCTTTTGATTGAGGCACGGGAGGTTCAGGGCGCTGGCGATATTGCCATTCGGAAAGTACCTTGCCGGGTGAATATCATTGAAAGACCAAGCAGCGATGTCGCAATTCTGAAATTACAGTTACCGGCTGCAGAACGCTTTCAATTTCTGGCGGGTCAGTATGTAGAGTTCTTACTTAAGGACGGTCAGCGCCGCGCCTACTCGATTGCGACTGCACCAGATCAAGAAGGCCCACTCGAGCTGCATATTCGCCATTCACCCGGTGGCCTCTTTACCGATTTTGTCTTTGGAGCCATCACACCCAGCCTCAAAGAAAAAGCGATTCTCCGTTTTGAAGGTCCTATGGGTAGCTTCTTCTTAAGAGAAGACTCTAAGAAGCCCATTATCTTTGTTGCCGCCGGCACTGGTTTTGCCCCAATCAAATCGATCATCGAACAGATGCAGGCCAAAAAGGTTCGAAGGCCTATTGAGCTCTACTGGGGTGGGCGCCGACCCAGCGATCTCTATCTAGATCATTTGTGCAAGATCTGGCAAAAAGATATTCCTGGCTTCAAATACATTCCAGTCATCTCAGATGCCCTGGCAGAAGATGCTTGGGGTGGCCGAACTGGCTTTGTCCACCAGGCAGTGATGGCAGACCATCCCAATATGAAAGGCCTTCAGGTCTACGCTTGCGGCGCACCAGTGATGGTCAATGCTGCTCGAGACGACTTTTCATCAAAATGCCATCTACCTGAGGAAGAATTCTTTGCGGACTCCTTTACTAGCGCTGCAGATTTAGTAAGCAACTAAACTCCGATAAAATTAGATAATAGAAACTTCATGAGCCCCATTTACCTAAACCGAGTATGAATAAGCCAGCTCAAACGATCGACACCCATGCAGTGATGTTTATCACCAAGCGTCCAGAAGTCATTATGGTCGAAGGTAAAGGCTCGTGGATAACTGACAGCAATGGCAAGCGCTATTTAGATTTCTTGCAAGGTTGGGCTGTAAATTGCTTGGGCCACAGTAACCCTGGAATACTTGCAGCACTCAATACTCAAGCAAAAAAAATAATTAATCCAAGTCCCGCTTTTTATAACGAGCCAATGATTGGCTTATCTAATCTACTTACAGAAAATAGTTGTTTTGATAAAGTCTTTTTTGCAAATAGCGGTGCAGAGGCAAATGAAGGTGCTATCAAACTCGCGCGTAAGTGGGGCCAGCTCAATAAAAATGGTGCTTTCGAAATCATCACTTTTGAGCATAGCTTTCATGGCCGCACATTAGCAACGATGAGTGCCTCTGGAAAGCCTGGTTGGGATACGATGTTTGCCCCACAAGTTGCTGGCTTTCCTAAAGCAGATTTAAACGACTTAGAGTCCGTCAAAAAACTGGTGACCGATAAAACAGTTGCGGTGATGATTGAGCCTATTCAAGGCGAAGGTGGCGTAATACCTGCTACTAAAGAATTTATGCGTGAACTACGCAAGTTCACCAAAGAAAATAATATTCTGCTAATCGCAGATGAAGTACAGGCTGGCTGTGGCCGAACTGGGACCCTCTTTGCCTATCAACAATACGGAATTGAGCCTGACATCATGGCCTTAGGTAAGGGCATTGGTGGTGGCGTCCCCCTGGCAGCCCTCATGGCAACGAATGCAGCAGCTTGCTTTGTACAGGGCGATCAAGGCGGCACCTATAACGGCAACCCACTCATGACCGCTGTAGGTATTAGTGTCATTGAACAATTATTGGCACCAGGATTTTTGGATAGCGTCAAAGCTAAAGGTGAATTGCTTAAATCAGAACTGCTCAAACTATCTGTAGAATTTAACCTCGAAGGTGAACGCGGTGAAGGTTTATTGCGGGCACTCATGCTCGGTAAAGATGTTGGTGGAAAGTTAGTTGATCTTGCCCGTGAGCGCAATCCTGAGGGACTATTGATTAATTCACCAAGACCAAACCTGTTGCGCTTTATGCCGGCTCTCAATGTGAGTGAGGATGAGATTCGTCAGATGGCCAATATGCTGCGTGAGCTACTGAAGCAGGTCAATTAAGCTTTTGAAGATTGGTTGTCCTGGTTTACCGCCTAAAAAATTCAATGCTTTAGCCAACTAAATTTTTAGGTAAGGAGAATGTCACGTCTTCTACTACGCCATCCAAGGCGCGCACCTGACGTGGCCCAAATTCCAGAATACGTGCCACGATCGATTGAGCTAAGCTCTCCGGCGCAGAAGCCCCAGCAGTCAAGCCAATGCGCTTTTTGCCAACAAACCACTCTGGCTTAAGTTGCTCAGGGGCATCAACCATGTAAGAGGGAACGCCTAATTTTTCTGATAATTCACGCAGGCGATTGGAGTTCGAGCTCGCCGCACTTCCCACCACAATGACCACCTCCACTTGGGGCGCCATAAATTTCACAGCATCTTGGCGATTCTGAGTGGCATAGCAAATATCTTGCTTGCGTGGCTGAACAATGTTGGGGAATTTTTTGGTGAGGGCTTCAACAATTTCTTTAGTCTCGTCGATTGATAAGGTCGTTTGCGTCACGAAAGCAATTTTTTCATCGCTTGCAAAAGATAATTTAGCAATATCAGCAACTTTTTCAATTAAGAAAAGACCCTCTTTCACTTGCCCCATAGTTCCCTCAACCTCAGGGTGCCCCGCATGACCAATCATCAAAATAGTAAAGCCATCCTTAGACATCTTCACGACTTCAAGATGTACTTTTGTCACCAAGGGGCAAGTGGCGTCATAAACCTGCAGGCCACGCGCTTGAGCATCTTTACGCACCTCTTGAGATACGCCATGAGCACTAAAGACAACGATTCCACCCTTAGGAACCTCTTGCAAATCTTCCACAAACACTGCGCCTTTTTCGCGCAATTCATTTACAACATATGCGTTGTGAACGATCTCATGGCGCACATAAATGGGCGCACCAAAACGTGTAAGAGCTTCATTGACGATATTGATGGCGCGATCAACGCCCGCGCAAAAACCGCGGGGCTGTGCCATCAAAATTTCAAGGTTATCTGGATTACTCATCGCCTACAGAATAGCAACAATTTCTGCTTCAAAGGTGACAGGTCTGCCAGCCAAAGGATGATTGAAGTCAAACCACGCGCCCTCATCATTAATCGATTGCAAAACACCTGCATATTGAGCACCATCTGGCGCATTAAATTCAATCACATCACCTGGATTAAATTCTACGCCGTCATCTCGACCCTCTTTCAGGGCTTTCAAAGAAACCCATTGCACTAAATCTTCTTTACGCTCACCAAAACTTTCTTCCGGTGGTAGTAAGGCACTTTTTTTCTCACCCAGCCCAAGTCCTAGTAATACTTTTTCAAAGCAAGGAGCAAATTGTCCAGAACCCATCAAAATCGTCGCGGGACGATCAACGAAAGTATTGATGTAATCGTCCCCATTGGGCAAAGTGAGCCGGTAGTTGAGGGTCAAATAGGAGTGAGGCAAAACAGTAAGCTGAGTCATAAGCTTATTGTATCTAGGCCTGCGCCTGCTGTGCACTCCCCGATTACGGACTGGCCCAAACATGAACAGCCCCGCGAGAAACTTCGTATTCAGGGTGCTGCTGCGCTTTCCGATGCGGAACTTCTTGCCATTTTTTTGCGGGTTGGCGTAAAAGGCAAAAGCGCAGTAGCTCTAGCCCAAGATCTACTGCACCATTTTGGAAGCCTACCCCGCCTACTCCGATGCAGCCGGGAAGAACTCACTAGCATCCACGGAATGGGGCTATCCAAATGGTCCCAAATCCAAGCTGCCTACGAGCTAGTGAAACGCAGTCTCGAGGAGGGGTTAGCCCAGGACTCTATCTTTTCCTCGCCAAGCCATGTTAGAGAGTTCCTACAGGCCAAAATTGGCCGTCTGCCACATGAGGTCTTCCTCTGCCTCTACCTCGACTCACGGCTTCATCTGATTGAGTGCCAGGAGCTTTTTAGGGGGTCCATAACCCACACAGCCGTCTATCCCCGAGAAATCCTGAAGGAGGCCCTCTCCAGAAATGCCAGCGCCCTGATCGTGGCGCATAACCACCCTAGTGGCAACCCCCTGCCAAGCGATGCAGATCAGGCGCTGACTAGAACCCTCCAGAATGCCTTGCAATTGGTTGACATAGCGCTTCTAGACCACTGCATCGTCAGTGGTAGTGGTTTTTTCTCTTTCTCAGACTCTGGTCTTATGAATAATGGCAAATAATGGTAGTAAATACTAACTTATTCTGAATTTAAGGACTTTTCTTCCTATTTTGTCGCCTAAGGTTCAATACCCAAGTCATTTAGGACTAGCCCAAAATAGGCGGGGACTGATACAATCTTCTTTTTTCGCAATTAATGGAGTTATGTCATGGCAAAAGTTTGCCAAGTCACTGGGAAGAAGCCGATGGTTGGCAACAATGTATCCCATGCAAACAATAAAACGAAGCGTCGCTTTTTGCCGAATTTGCAAAATCGTCGTTTCTGGGTTGAATCAGAAAACCGCTGGATTAGCTTGCGCTTAACCAATGCTGGTTTGCGCGTTATCGACAAGAACGGCATTGATGCTGTGTTGTCTGATCTTCGTGCACGTGGCGAAATTTAAGGAGCGCACAAATGGCTAAAGGCGGCAGAGAGAAAATCAAGTTAGAGTCATCAGCAGGTACTGGTCACTTCTACACAACTTCAAAAAACAAGCGTACTAAGCCTGAGAAAATGGAGATCATGAAGTTTGATCCAACGATTCGCAAGCATGTTGCTTACAAAGAAACAAAGCTGAAGTAATCTACTTCCAGCAAATAAAAAACCCGCTGCGTGCGGGTTTTTTATTGCCTAGAAATTCCAGCTCAGTTCAGTTACGCGTAGCGGCGCAATCTTAATGAGAATTCACGAAGACTTGTCAAGCCACTTTCCTCAGCACGCTGACACCATGTATGCAACTGTGCAACTAACTGCTCTCTAGTGGCGTTAGAACGGCCCCAGATAGCTTGGAGATCACGACGCATCTCAATCATCTTGCGTAGTTGTGCATTGCTAGCCATTAACTCCTCAAGCTTTGATCGCTCTTGCTCGCTAAGACGTGATTCGTCTTTGGCTAACCAAGTGCGAGCATCACTTAAATGCGCTGCAAGAACCTGCATATGTTGTGCTTCATTGCTGAAAAAAGTACGCAATGTTTTGCTGTAGCGCGCCATGATTTCATAACGATTAGCAATGATGGCCTCAAGAGTATTTTGATCGGCAGGACGCAAATCACTCAGTACTGGCTTGGGCGGCGTTTTCTTTACATCAGCCAAACCTAGAGCGCTCATGATCTGAATGTACAGCCAACCAATATCAAACTCGTACCATTTATTTGATAACTTAGCGCTGGTAGCAAAGGTGTGGTGATTGTTATGAAGCTCTTCGCCACCAATCAGAATTCCCCAAGGGATAATATTCTTAGAGGCATCTGCGCAATCGTAATTACGATAACCCCAATAGTGGCCAATACCGTTAATTACACCAGCTGCAGTGATTGGAATCCATAACATCTGGATAGCCCAAACGGTCAGACCAATTCCACCAAATAAAAACACATCAATGATGAGCATGATGGCAACACCCTGCCAAGAAAACTTGGAGTAAATGTTGCGCTCAAGCCAGTCATCGGGAGTACCATGGCCAAACTTTTCTAAAGTCTCTTGATTTGCTGCTTCTGATTTATAAAGCTCAGCGCCACGAGAAAGCACGGTACCAATACCTAAAATTACCGGACTATGGGGATCATCAACCGTCTCGCATTTAGCGTGATGCTTGCGATGAATCGAGGCCCACTCTTTGGTCACCATACCTGTAGTTAGCCAGAGCCAAAAACGAAAGAAATGGGAAACAATCGGATGCAAATCTAAGGCACGGTGCGCCTGGCAGCGATGCAAAAAGATGGTGACTGCAGCGATAGTGATATGAGTGACTACCAGCGTAAAAATGGTAATTTGCAACCAAGACCAATCGAGATAGCCATTGGCTAACCAATTGAGAAATAAATCAAAACCTGAACTTGAAGCTGTATTCAAAAGTGAGTCCCTAGAGAGATCTAAACCTTTATTTTAATTCTTTCACAGCCTTCTTGCTTTTGACTTTTACCTCTTTTTCTACCCCTTTTTCAGAGTCAGGAACTGGAGCAGCAGCCTTCTTTTGGAAAACAGCGCCAAAAAAGCCATCAGTTCCATGAATATGAGGCCAAAGTTGCCACCAAGGGTTATCTAGACTGCAGCCCAAAGGCAGCTTATCTTTTGGAAAGAGTGGCTTGAGAGCTTCAGCGGCGGGCACAACCTCGAATTGAGGGTGCTTTGCCAGAAAATCCTCTGCAATCGCTTGATTTTCCTGGGGTAAAAGGCTGCAAGTGGCATAAACCAAACGACCGCCTGGTTTTAATAGTCGGGCAGCAGAAGCCAAAATATTCATTTGCTTTTGATTGAGCTCTAAAACCCCTGCTGGAGTTTGGCGCCATTTAAGATCTGGATTACGTCTCAATGTACCCATTCCACTGCAAGGGGAATCCACTAGAACACGATCAATCTTTCCAGCCAAACGTTTGATCTTGGCGTCATTCTCGCTATCAATCCATACAGGATGGACATTAGAGAGGCCGCTGCGGGCTTGTCGTGGCTTCAAATTAGCCAGACGACGTTCTGATGTATCAAATGCATAAAGGCGCCCTGTAGAGCGCATCAAGGCTCCAATCGCTAAAGTCTTACCGCCAGCGCCAGCACAAAAGTCGACAACCATTTCGCCACGTTTAGGAGCAAGTAAATAGGCGAGGAGTTGACTGCCTTCATCCTGAACTTCAAACATGCCCGCTTTAAATCCAGCGGTATTTTGCAAAGCAGGCTTACCCATAATGCGCACACCATCTGGTGCATATGGAGTTGGAATTGCTTGATAGCGACCACCCAATGCGTTCATCTGCACTAATAATTCTTCGCGATTGGTCTTCATGGTGTTTGCACGCAAATCTAAGAGTGCTGGATGCATCAATGATTTTGCTAACTCCTCACGTGTTTCTTCACCAGGATATTTTCCAAACGCATCCCATAACCACTCGGGTAAATTATTACGAACGAGCGGATTCAATGCGGCAGGATCCACCGTAGCAAAACGTTGCAACCATTCATACTCACCAGGCTTAAGCACGTGTGCCAAATCTGCAATGGCACTTTCTGCACGGTTGGCAGACCCAAGTCCACCCTCGGATAGAGCAGATAACAAGCCCAATAAGGCTAAGCGTCTAGCTTGAGAACCCTCGCCACTAGAAGCAAATTGGGAGAACTCATTCTTACGACGCAAAATTGCGAAAGCACTCTCTGCAATCAGGGCGCGATCTCGATTCCCAAGTTGCGGCTCAGCACGAAAATAGCGACTGACTACGCGATCAGATGGCTGTTCAAAGCTGAGCAGTTCAGGCAAGAGTCTTTCTAGATGAAGTGCATGCTGAGGCAATGCTTTGGCATTGGAGAAATTCTTTTGACCTTCAGGCGCAATTAAATTTCCACTCGCATTGCGTCGCTCTGGACGGCGCTGCGGGTCATTCGATTTAGCAGCGTAACTTTTGTGTGGGGCGAGTCTGTTTCCAGATTTACGGGGTGGACGTTCTGCACTCATAATTTAAAAAATTGCGACTCTGGGGGTTGAAGCTTCACTTGATTACCTTCTATTCGCAATCGTCCATCAAGGAACCATTTTACGGCCCGCGGGTAAATCTGATGCTCAGCACTTAAAACACGGGCTGCCAAGGTATCGGCATCGTCACCCCCCAGAACTGGAACAGAGGCTTGGCAAATAATTGGCCCCTCATCTACGCCCTCGGTAACAAAGTGCACAGTGGCGCCATGCTCTTTAACCCCAGCCTCTAAAGCCCGCTCATGGGTGTGCAAACCAGGGAATGCGGGTAAGAGCGCTGGATGAATATTGATGAGGCGACCCTCAAAATGGCGAATAAACCCTGGGGTCAGAATTCTCATAAAGCCAGCCAGCAACACTAAATCTACCCCTAAAGCATCAATTTGCTCAATCAAGGCAGCATCGAAGGATTCTCGAGTAGCATGCTCTTTGTGCTCCACAACGAAGGTTGGAACACCCTGGGCGCGAGCAAAATCAAGGCCCTTAGCCGCTGAGCGATTGGCTATCACCCCAGCAAATTTGACCGGCCAATGGTCTTTTTTGGCTATTTTGACGATGGCCTCGAAATTAGATCCGCGGCCTGAGATTAAGGTAACGATAGAAAGCATGCCCACAATATAATTGATGGCTACCCTGAAAGCGATTTTGTGAACGTATTCCGTGGCCCGACCCAGTTTTCTGCAGGACCTGCTTGTGCCCTTAGCATCGGTAATTTCGATGGCGTGCACAGGGGTCATCGCGCCCTACTCAAACAACTCGTGGATGGCGCCAAAGAACGGGGTCTGGTGAGTTGCGTCATGACCTTCGAGCCACACCCCAAAGAATTCTTCTCGCCGGACCAAGCCCCACCTCGCATTCTGAATCTGCGCGACAAGCTAGCTGCCTTAGCCCAACTTGGAATTGACCGAGTTGTAGTGGAGCACTTCAATACCGCTTTTGCACGCCTTACACCCGAAGAGTTTGTTTCTGAAATTATTGTGAAACGTCTGAATGCAAAATGGATTTTGATTGGTGATGATTTTTGCTATGGAGCGAAACGGGCTGGTAATTTTGCGAGCCTCAAAGCTGCCGGGGAAAAATATGGATTTGAAGTTTCTAGCATCCAGACTATCTTGGAAGATGGTGAACGCATTTCTAGTTCTGCTTTGCGTGCAGCACTTGCTAATGGTGATATGAACCAAGCTGAAAAATTATTAGGTCGCCCTTATGGAATTTCTGGTCACGTGATTCATGGACAACAATTAGGTCGAAAACTTGGTTTCCCTACTTTGAACTTAGCGGTAGCCAATCATTTACATCATCGCAAACCAGCGACTACTGGCATCTTCACTGCGCAAGTATTAGGGCTTACTGATAAGCCTCTGCCAGCCGTGGCCAGCCTGGGAGTAAGGCCTACTGTAGAAGATGAAGGCCGCGTCTTGCTTGAAACCCATATCTTTGATTATCAAGAAGATGTTTACGGAAAAATTATTACCGTAGAGCTCTTAGAAAAAATTCGTGACGAGGCAAAGTATGATGACCTCGACGCTCTTACAAATGCAATTGCAGCAGATGCAAAGCACGCCAGAAATTATTTCCAGAAAAAAGCCCATGTCTGAAAAAGAAAACTCTTACCCCGTCAATCTTCTAGACACCTCGTTTCCAATGCGAGGAGACCTTGCCAAGCGTGAACCACAATGGGTTGCCCAGTGGCAAAAAAATAAACTCTACGAAAAGATTCGTACCGCACACGCCAATCAACCTAAATTTATTTTGCATGACGGCCCTCCTTATGCCAATGGCGATATTCATATTGGTCATGCGGTAAACAAGATCTTGAAGGACATGATTGTGAAGTCCCGTTGGTTAATGGGCTTTGATTCTGTTTATGTTCCCGGTTGGGATTGCCATGGCATGCCAATTGAGATTCAAATTGAAAAGCAATTTGGTAAAAACTTACCAATAGCTGAGGTGCAATCTAAGGCCCGCGCCTATGCTCAAGTTCAAGTCGATAAGCAAAAAATAGATTTCGAGCGCTTAGGTGTTCTTGGCGACTGGAACAATCCTTATCTCACCATGAGCTATCGTAATGAAGCCGATGAAATTCGTGCTCTTGGCAAGATCTGGGAAAAGGGCTATGTCTTCCGGGGCTTAAAGCCAGTGAATTGGTGCTTTGATTGCGGCTCTGCTCTGGCGGAAGCTGAAGTGGAATATCAAGACAAGACTGATCCAACAGTCGATGTGGGTTTTGCCTTTGATGACGCACAACGACCACAGCTAGCAAAAGTATTTGGGCTTTCAGACTTACCCAATAAACCAGGTCAGATTGTGATCTGGACAACAACACCCTGGACCATTCCTGCCAACCAGGCGATGAACGTTCATCCAGAATTGACTTACGCTTTAGTTGATGTCGGTAATAAGTTATTAATTTTGGCAAAAGATCGCGTCGAAATTTGCTTGCAAGACTATGGTCTAGAAGGCAAGGTTATTGCAACTTGTATCGGTAGCCAGCTTGCGAATATCTCTTTCTGGCACCCACTTACTCCATTGCATGATGGCTACAAGCGCCTGTCGCCAATCTATCCAGCTGAATACGTCACCCTGGATACCGGCACCGGCATTGTTCACTCTGCACCTGCCTATGGCGAAGAAGACTTTAAATCCTGTAAAGCAAATAAACTGGCTGATAACGATATTCTCAATCCGGTAATGGGCAATGGCGTGTATGCATCATGGTTACCGCTCTTTGCTAATGAATATATCTGGAAAGCTAATCCAAAGATTGTGGAAGCAATGCGTGAGGCTGGTAGTTTGCTCAACGATAAAACTTATACCCACTCATACATGCACTGCTGGCGCCACAAGTCACCCATCATTTATCGTGCAACCTCACAGTGGTTTGCGAGTATGGATAAGAAGCCTTTAGATAGCAAAGCTAGCTTGCGTGAGACAGCGCTATTAGGGATCGAAAACACAGAATTTTTCCCTGCTTGGGGCAAGCAACGTTTGCACAGCATGATTGCTAATCGTCCTGACTGGACCTTATCACGTCAGCGCCAATGGGGCGTGCCCATGGCCTTCTTTGTACATAAAGAAACTGGTGAACCCCATCCACGCACTGTTGAGCTACTTGAAGAAGTCGCTAAACGCGTAGAAAAAGGGGGAATCGAAGCTTGGCAAAAATTAGAAGTTGCTGAACTGCTTGGTGATGAAGCCTCTCAGTATGAAAAGAATCGTGACACTCTAGACGTCTGGTTTGATTCAGGTACAACTCATTGGCATGTGATTCGTGGCTCTCACCGTAATGAGTTACTCACTGCTGATGCGCAGACTCCAAACGGTCGCTTAGCTGATTTATATTTAGAAGGCTCAGATCAACATCGTGGCTGGTTCCACTCATCCTTACTCACTGGCGCCATGCTTGATGGTAAGCCGCCCTATAAAGCGCTCCTGACTCACGGCTTCACAGTAGATGGCCAAGGTCGAAAAATGAGTAAATCTGTAGGTAACGTCATTGCCCCACAACAAGTTGCAGACAAACTTGGTGCCGAAATTATTCGTCTTTGGGTAGCCTCTACTGATTACTCGGGTGAAATGACAATCTCTGATGAGATTCTGAAACGCGTGACTGAAAGTTATCGCCGCATTCGTAACACCTTGCGCTTCCTATTGGCTAACCTAGCTGATTTTGACCCCAGCAAGCATGCCATGCCTGCTAATCAATGGCTAGAAATCGATCGTTATGCTGTCGCGCTAGCCAATCAAATCCAAGGTGACGTTGAGGCACATTACAAGGATTATGAATTTCATCCGGCGGTAACTCGCATGCTGTCATTCTGCTCTGAAGATTTAGGCGGATTTTATTTGGATATCCTCAAAGACCGTCTCTATACCAACGCACCCGACTCACCTGATCGTCGCGCGGCACAAAATGCCTTATTCCACATTACCCTTAATCTTTTGAAATGGCTTGCACCGTTCCTCTCCTTTACCACAGAGGAGGCCTGGAAGAATTTCCCACATGGCTCGGGCAGCAAACCTTCTGAGTCGATCTTCATGGAAGAGTTTGGCAACTTCCCAGAAATTGTAAAAGCAGATGAATTGCTTGCTAAGTGGAATCGCATTCGTCAGATTCGTTCTGAAGTCACTAAAGCAATCGAACTTGAACGTGAAACAGGTAATGTTGGCTCATCGTTGCAGGCTGAACTCACGATTAAAGTGGGTGATGTTGACTTTGCAATCCTCCACTCATTAGAAAATGACTTGCGCTTTGTGACGATTACTTCAAGTGCCAATATCGAACTCAGTAATGATGGCTTAGAGGTCTTAGTACGCGGTAGCCAATATAAGAAATGTGGTCGTTGCTGGCATCACACTAAAGATGTTGGCAATAATGCCGATCATCCAGAACTCTGTAGTCGTTGCATTAGCAACCTTTTTGGTGATGGCGATCATCGCTTATTTGCTTAATAGATCTATTTAATGAATCTTTCATTTCTGCACTATCTTGCAATTGCAACAATCACTTTGCTCTTAGACCAACTAAGCAAATGGTCTGCATTAAGCAGTTTGCAGTTAGGCATTCCAGAACCGGTTCTGCCCTTTCTAAATTGGCTGCTACTCTTTAATCCAGGAGCAGCATTTTCTTTTCTGGCGCAAAGCTCAGGCTGGCAACGTTGGTTTTTCACGATCTTGGGTCTGCTAGCCTGCGTCTACATTGTTTGGCTACTTCGTAAAAATCAGAGCGATAAACTACTTTGTGTAGCTCTGAGTCTGATTCTAGGGGGCGCACTTGGGAATGTATTAGATCGACTGATGTATGGTGCCGTCGTGGACTTTATCGACTTGCATTACGCTAACTGGCATTGGCCAGCCTTCAATATTGCTGATAGCGCTATTTGTATTGGTGCTACCCTCATTATTTGGGGTGAATTACGTAAGTCATTTGGCAAATCTGCCCAATCCCATTAAGCTGGCGCCATGCAATCACTTTTGAACAAGAAAATCATTCTGGGGATCTCTGGTGGTATTGCCGCCTACAAAACTCCTGAACTTGCACGCCAATTGATGCAGGAGGGTGCTTCCGTCCAAGTAGTCATGACTGAAGCTGCAACGCAATTCGTAACACCCGTCACTATGCAGGCTCTCACAGGCAATCCGGTTTATACCAGTCAGTGGGATAACAGTATTAGCAATAATATGGCTCATATCGAACTATCCCGTTCTGCTGACGCTATCGTCATTGCGCCTGCTAGCGCCGACTTAATGGCCAAGCTATCTTTGGGTTTAGCTGACGACTTACTCAGTACGCTCTGTCTTGCAAGAGATTGCTCACTCTTGCTTGCGCCGGCAATGAATAAACAAATGTGGGAGCATGCAGCCACTCAACGAAGCGTCCAGCGTCTTCATGAAGATGGGGTCGCCCTGCTTGGTCCAGCAAGTGGTTTTCAAGCTTGTGGTGAAGTAGGCATGGGCAGAATGCTAGAGCCTTCTGAAATTACCGAACAAGTGATTGCCTTCTTTCAGAAGAAAAACTTAGCGGGTAAAAAAGTATTGATTACAGCTGGCCCTACTTTTGAAGCAATCGATCCAGTGCGTGGCATCACCAATCACAGCTCAGGCAAGATGGGCTTTGCGATTGCGCGGGCGGCTGTTGAAGCTGGCGCCCAAGTGCACCTTATTGCTGGTCCTTGTGATTTGACAACACCGCTCGAGGCTACAGGAAGAATTACTCGTAGCAATGTCAGAAGCGCAAAAGAAATGCATGCGGCCACCCTAAAGGTAACTGATTGCGATATATTCTTTGCAGTTGCTGCGGTAGCTGATTGGGGCATTGCAACGCCTGCTAAAGAAAAGATCAAACGCCAAGGGAAAGTTGCGCCAAGCATTGAATTTACTGCTAACCCCGATATTCTTTTAGACGTTGCAAAGACTGTCAAAAATAAAGGTGGCAAACCTTACCCATACTGCGTAGGTTTTGCAGCTGAATCTACCGATTTAGAAAAACATGCTACTGAGAAACGCCTACGCAAAGGCATTCCAATGATTGTTGGCAATATCGGTCCTGAAACCTTTGGTAGCGATCTCAATCAATTATTAGTAATAGACGAATCTGGCAGCAAAAAAATCGCGCAGGCTGAAAAGCTTCAGCTTGCGCGGCAACTGATTCAACTTATTGCCAAGAAAATTTAAATCATCCACGCCACCCGCTTTAGGAAATTCTATGCAATCTCTCCAAGTCAAAATTCTTGATGAACGTATGCGCGATCAACTGCCCGCTTATGGCACACCAGGTAGTGCTGGACTAGATTTGCGTGCCTGCATTGATGAAACAATTGAGATAGCACCAGGTCAAACTGTCTTGGTGCCAACAGGCTTAGCTATCTTTGTTGAAGACCCGCGTTATGCCGCATTTATTCTTCCACGCTCAGGTCTTGGCCATAAGCATGGGATCGTCTTAGGAAACTTGGTAGGGCTGATTGACTCTGACTACCAAGGTCAATTAATGGTGAGCACCTGGAATCGTGGCTCAACCTCGTTCAAGCTAGAACCCATGGAGCGCCTGGCCCAATTAGTAGTAATGCCAGTCCAACAAGTACAACTCAAAGTGGTGGAAGAGTTTACTGAAAGTAGTCGGGGTGCTGGCGGCTTTGGGAGTACCGGTAGGGGCTAGGTATTCTGAATCTTTCTTTTCAGCAAAGAAATTGCATTCAAGAAGAAAAAGTAAGCAGATTCTTCACCAATTGGTACCTCGTTACGAATAACACTCGTGTTAATTGAATCTAAGCGTTCTAACATTTGCTGTTTTTCAAGAGTAGAAAGTTTCTCATTTTGCAACTTTCTTTCGATCTTTAATAACTCTTTGTAATGTGGAATCGTCTTCAAAGTGAAGCGGAATTTTCTAAAGCGAGCATTCAACTTAGACAGTGGGTAGAAGATCGCAAATATTGCCAAGAAAAGCAGCCAAGCTCGATCCACTAGGCCTGCTAACCAATAAGGCAGGTATCGCATCGCATGTGGAGGCCCATAATCATAAAAATGCTCAGCAACAGGGCTAATTGGGATGGACGAATCAAGGTAGGCAGGAAATTCACCTCGTCCTGCAAAGAATAAATCCGGAGAGCTGCGATTGCTATCTCGTGCGGACATCAATATTGCTAACTGTAGATCGGGGTGCATAGATCTCTTAACTACTAGACTCGTTGAAGTGGCTAGTAATGTAACGTCTTTTTGAGGTATCTGCCTATTGATACTAATAGAATCAGCCGGTAAGGTTAAGGTAACAAAGGAATTAAACTGCTTTGCAAATGCAGGGGCATTCTTGAAATCAAAAATAGCAATATTGGGGGACTTCAATAAATCCTGTGTAATAGGGTCTTGAATAGTGGAAATAAATACCAAAGCATCTAGCTCACCACTTTTCAACTTTGCCTGATTTGCAATCATGCTGTCTGGTTTGAAGTTAGGATTATCACTAATATTAATATCCACAATCTTCAACATCATCTTGGCAATTCGGTAGGAGCCACTTTTAGTTGGGCCAAGACCTACCTTATATCGAGCTAGCTCATTTAAAGATTTGATTTCTCCGATTTTATTTTTGTTATAGAGAATCCATATAGGCTCATAGCCAATACTGCCTAATGAATAAATTCCAGCTATCTCGTCACCATCTAACGCAGCCCCATAAGTAAAAGCTGCATTTGCCCTATCTTTTGGATCTTCCAATCTCGTAACGTTATCTATAGCGCCCTCAGTATGAATTACTTCGATCTGCAGCCCATTTGCATTAAGGATTTTTGCTGAGGACTCTGCAAGCACGCTCCAATCAGAGTCAGGGTAATAGCTTAGAAAATAAATATGCCTATCAGGAAATGGCCTCAAGTAGACAATTAAGCTAATTAGAACTAAAACAAAGGCAATTGTTAATAGCTTGGCCTCCTTGATTCCCTCTTTTATGGCGCGAAGCTCATCATGAATAACATGCTTTATGTAACTCAGAGTATTCATAAGGCTCCGCCGTTTGATTTTGTGATTATTCTAGCCAAATAAAAACCACCCGAAGGTGGCTTTTATTGATTGGGCAGCTTACTTACGAACATGCGCATGACGGGCAGCATCTTGTGACATGCCAACACCCTTACCCTCGCGGGATTCTTTTTCAGCAGAAATTTCTTTGCGACGCTCTTTACAAGAGCCTGCAATTTCTTGTAAAGCCTTACGAGCACGTGTGGCTGATGCCTTAATACCCTTACCTTCAAACTTTTCATGCTCAGCTTTATAGGATTCAAAAGCATCTAGCAATTTGTCGTGGTGTGACATATTTTCCTTTTAAGTATTGCTAATTTTAAATTTCTTCTGCAGGAGCGACATCTTTTTTAGCTGCCTTACCAGGCAACGTAGGGGCATCAAAGCTTAAGTGCACTTTACCGTCTGCATCAACATCTACATCCACATGTCCGCCCTGCGCCAACTTACCAAAGAGCAATTCATCGGCGAGTGCTTTACGCACTGTATCTTGAATAATGCGCTGCATTGGACGAGCGCCCATCAATGGATCAAATCCATGCTTGGCCAAATGAGCGCGTAATGCAACGCTGAAGGTTGCATCGACTTTCTTCTCATGCAATTGCTCCTCTAATTGCATTAAGAACTTATCAACGACGCGCATGATGATGGTTTCATCAAGCGCCTTAAAGGACACAATGGCATCCAAGCGATTTCGGAACTCTGGCGTGAAGAACTTCTTAATATCTACCATCTCATCGCCAGATTCGCGTGCATTAGTAAAGCCGATGGTAGATTTTTGCATCGCCTCTGCACCAGCGTTAGTGGTCATAATGATGATGACATTACGGAAGTCGGCCTTGCGGCCATTATTGTCCGTTAAGGTGCCATGATCCATTACCTGTAAAAGGATGTTAAAGATATCTGGATGGGCTTTTTCAATCTCATCGAGCAACAGTACGCAATGCGGCTTCTTACTAACGGCCTCAGTTAGCAAGCCCCCCTGATCAAATCCAACATATCCTGGAGGGGCTCCAATCAAACGACTTACCGCATGACGCTCCATATACTCGGACATATCAAAACGCAAAAGCTCAATACCCAAAATGTAAGCAAGCTGTTTTGCAACTTCTGTTTTACCAACACCCGTTGGGCCTGAGAATAAGAATGAACCAATTGGCCTATCAATCTTCCCAAGACCAGCACGCGTCATCTTAATGGCGCTAGCCAAGGCTTCAATTGCAGGGTCCTGACCAAAAACCACACTCTTAATATCCCGATCTAAGGTTTGCAACTTACTGCGATCATCCACAGTAACGGACTGGGGTGGTATACGCGCAATCTTAGCCACAATTTCTTCGATCTCTGGACGGCCAATCGTTTTCTTCTGTTTAGACTTAGGCAAAATACGTTGTGCAGCACCCGCCTCATCAATCACATCAATTGCCTTATCTGGCAAATGGCGATCGTTGATATAGCGCGCAGAGAGTTCTGCAGCGGCTACTAATGCGCCAGCTGCATACTTCACACTATGGTGCTCCTCGAAGCGAGACTTAAGGCCGCGCAAAATCTGCACTGTCTGATCAACGGTTGGCTCAACGACATCCACCTTCTGGAAACGACGGGATAAGGCAGCATCTTTTTCAAAGATGCCGCGGTACTCAGTAAAGGTAGTAGCACCAATACATTTAAGCTGACCATTCGATAAAGCAGGCTTTAATAAATTACTTGCGTCTAATGTTCCACCAGATGCAGCGCCAGCACCAATCAAAGTATGAATCTCATCAATGAATAAAACACCATGGGTGTGATCTTTTAAAGACTTAAGAACGCTCTTTAGTCGTTGCTCAAAGTCACCGCGGTATTTAGTACCTGCAAGTAAAGCGCCCATATCCAAGGAGTAGACCGTAGCATTAGCCAAGATATCAGGCACATCGCCTTTAACAATCCGCCAAGCCAATCCCTCTGCAATTGCAGTTTTACCAACACCAGCCTCCCCAACTAAGAGTGGATTGTTCTTGCGGCGACGGCAAAGCACCTGAATCACGCGTTCTACTTCGCTCTCGCGTCCAATCAGGGGATCAATTTTGCCTTGGCGCGCCAAGCTATTTAGGTTTTGAGTGTACTGATCTAGAGGACTTTCTTTTCCAGATGCAGGAGATTCTTCCGTTTCTTGTGTTGTGTCGGCAGGCTTCACATGCTCAGCCTGATCTTTGCGAACACCATGACTAATAAAATTCACTACATCTAAGCGAGTGACACCTTGCTGTTGCAGGAAATACACCGCATGCGAATCTTTTTCACCAAAGATGGCAACCAAGACATTGGCACCAGTCACTTCTTTCTTGCCATTTGAAGTCGATTGCACGTGCATGATAGCTCGTTGGATTACCCGCTGAAATCCCAGTGTAGGCTGCGTATCAACCTCATCATTACCAGGCACTACTGGCGTATTGTCATTGATGAAGTTTTTAAGCTGAGAGCGCAACTCGGCGATATTAACCGCGCAGGCTTTAAGCACCTCAACTGCGGTTGCATTGTCTAACAATGCAGCCAATAAATGTTCGACCGTAATGAACTCGTGTCGTGATGCCCGAGCGTCAACAAACGCCATGTGTAAACTTACTTCTAGTTCCTGGGCAATCATGCTTCCTCCATAGTGCACTGTAGTGGGTGGCCCGCTTCACGGGATAGTTCAACAACTTGATGCACTTTGGTGGCAGCGACATCGCGAGTAAACACCCCACAAATGCCTTTGCCAACTAAATGAACTTGTAACATGATGCGTGTAGCTGTTTCATGATCCTTATTAAAATACTCCTGAATCACCATCACCACAAATTCCATTGGCGTGTAATCGTCATTTAATAGTAAAACTTTATACATCGAAGGGGCTTTTACTTTCTCGGCCTGCTTTTCGAGAAGGATGATGTCTTCTGCATAGGGATTGACTGGTGCGCCAGTTGTGGGATTTTTGGGTGTGGGGCTCATAAGAAACATTCTAAACACAGATATCTAAACTTTAATTTACTAGGATCTTGTTGTGAAAAACACGCAAAACCCCCTCTTTAACCCATATTGGGGCATTTTTTGATAAAAAAAGGGGTAATTACTAGGTAGTAAATGCATATAACTCCTTGACACCCTTAGAAAAAGGGCAAACAATCGGGGGGTAGGCTTCACAAGAAGTTCTATTTAGGCGTGTTGTGGAGCGAGACTGATTAAAAAGTATTTACCCTCATCACGGTTGTTTTAAAGTTTATGTAATGGAGTTCGCATGGCGACCGGAATTGTTAAGTGGTTCAATGATGCAAAAGGTTTTGGCTTTATCAAACCTGATGATGGTGAAGAAGAGTTGTTCGCGCATTTCAGCGCAATTACTATGCCTGGGTTCAAAACCCTTAAGGAAAACCAAAAGGTAACGTTTGACATTACCCAAGGCCCTAAAGGCAAGCAAGCTACCAATATCCAAGCGGCTTAATAGCCCTTAGAGCATTATCAAAAACCCAGGACTTGTTCCTGGGTTTTTTTTCGTCTTTAATTTACTCGCATAAAATGCACCACATGCGCACATCAATCAATATTTTTCGCCAGCTCCTTCCTTTTGCCTTTTTAGTCAGCTCAAGCCTAGCCTTTGCGCAAGTGAATGCCAACTTGCCAACGGTTGAGTTAAAAACTGGGATCTATCGCATTCAGGCAGAAATAGCCGATAACCCAGAAAGAAGACAGACCGGTTTAATGAATCGCACTAGCATGCCGACGAATTCTGGAATGCTCTTTATGTTTGAAGAAAAAGCAGGGCATTGCTTTTGGATGTTTAGCACCAAAATTCCTCTCTCGATTGCTTTCATAGCAGACGACGGCAAGATTGTGAATATTGAAGAGATGCAAGCTGAGACAACAAACAGCCACTGCCCTAAAGCGCCCGTCCGCTACACCCTAGAAATGAATCAGCGCTGGTTCTCTGATCGAGTGATCGGGCCTGGGTCTGTAATTAGCGGTTTACCGAAGAAATAAAAAACGCAGCCCTTCGTCTGCGTTTTTTATTGGAATAAAGCATTGTTTATTCAAAGTGGCAAACATAGTGCACTGGCTGTTCAGTGCGAATGATGAAGTAGCCGCCCTTTTCCACTTCCCAGCTTTGGCCAGCCTTAAACTCTTGCTCTGGTGCGCCATTGATACTCACAAAAGCAGTGCCATCTACTATTTCCATTGCTTCTCTCATACTGAGATCAAAACGTAAGGTGCTTGGCAAAAAAACGCCAACCGACTTCCGAATACCATTGGGCAGCGTAATAGTATGAGATACGCACTTACCATCAAAAAACACATTGGCTTTTTTGCTTACTGATACTTGATCAAATTGCATATTGGCTCTTTCTAATCTAGTGATTGCTAATTACTTCTTTGCGCGCTTACGTTTTGCTATTTCAGCAATCCGCATACGCAAAGCATTGAGTTTAATAAATCCACCGGCATCGGCTTGGTTATATGCGCCACCATCATCATCGAAGGTTGCGATATTTTGATCAAACAAGGTATTTGCTGAATCACGGGAAATAACAGAGACGGCGCCTTTGTAGAGTTTTAAGCGAACCGTGCCATTGACTGCCTGCTGGCTGTGGTCAATCAAGGTCTGTAATGCAACGCGCTCTGGTGACCACCACAAGCCGTTGTAAATTAAGCTGGCATAGCGTGGCATGAGGTCATCTTTCAGATGAGCCACTTCACGATCAAGAGTAATGCTCTCGATGCCGCGGTGAGCCTTCAATAGAATCGTGCCCCCTGGGGTTTCATAACAACCACGACTCTTCATACCAACAAAACGGTTTTCAACTAAATCAAGTCGACCAATGCCATGCTTGCCGCCGATACGATTTAACTCAGCCAATAGCTCATGTGGTTTATAGCTCTTGCCGTTAATAGCAACCGGATCACCTGCTTTGAATTCAATTTCAACAATCTCTGCGGCATCTGGTGCATTCTCAGGAGAAACCGTCCAGCGCCACATAGACTCCTCAGCCTCAGCATTCGGATTTTCTAAATGACGACCTTCATAGCTAATATGCAATAAATTGGCATCCATAGAATAGGGTGAACCGCCTTGCTTATGCTTCATCTCTACCGGAATGCCATGTTTTTCTGCGTAAGCCATTAACTTCTCGCGTGAGAGCAAATCCCATTCACGCCAAGGAGCGATTACTTTAATTCCTGGCTCTAAAGCGTAATAACCCAACTCAAAGCGAACTTGGTCATTCCCTTTGCCAGTGGCGCCATGCGATACAGCATCGGCACCAGTCAAACGGGCAATCTCAATTTGGCGCTTGGCAATTAATGGGCGTGCAATCGATGTGCCCAACAAATACTCGCCTTCGTAAATCGTATTTGCACGGAACATTGGAAATACAAAGTCACGCACAAATTCTTCACGTAAGTCATCAATGAAAATATTCTCTGGTTTAATGCCAAACTGCAGGGCCTTAGCGCGCGCAGGCTCTAACTCTTCACCTTGACCGAGGTCGGCGGTAAATGTCACGATCTCACAAGCGTAAGTATCTTGAAGCCATTTCAAGATAACACTAGTGTCAAGACCACCAGAATAGGCTAAGACTGCTTTTTTAATATCAGACATGATTTTTTATTCAATCAAAATTAACTAAAAAAAATAACGTAAATTTGTAAACTCAAGACCTACTTGTAATCCAAGCGGCCACAGAGCAAATACTCCATCAAAGCCTTTTGAACATGCAAGCGATTTTCTGCTTCTTCCCAAACAATACTTTGCGGACCATCAATCACACCAGCAGACACTTCTTCGCCGCGATGGGCTGGCAAGCAATGCATAAACAATGCCTCAGGCTTTGCTAAAGCCATTAATTCTTCATCAATCATCCAATCCTGGAAAGCATTCATACGTGAGGTATTTTCAGCCTCATAACCCATGCTAGTCCAAACATCAGTTGTCAATAGATCAGCATCTTTACAAGCATCCTTAGGATCAGCACAAATAGTTAAATGTTTTGCAGCTGTCTTTGTTAAACGAGAGGCGTCTAATTGATAACCCACTGGCGCTGAGAAACGAAACTGAAAATCTAAACATTCAGCAGCCTGTATCCAGGTATAGGCCATATTGTTGGCATCACCCACCCACGCCACTGTCTTGCCTTGAATTGGGCCCCGAGCTTCTACAAAAGTGAAGATGTCAGCCAATACCTGACAAGGATGGTGCTCATTGGTGAGACCGTTGATCACTGGCACCCTGGAATTAGCAGCAAATCTCTCAATGATGTCTTGGCCGAAGGTGCGAATCATAATCATGTCAGTCATACGTGAAATCACCTGCGCAGCGTCCTCTACAGGCTCACCACGGCCAAGTTGAGTGTCGCGGGTGTTCAGGTATACGGCATGCCCACCAAGCTGATGGACGCCCGCCTCGAAGGAGAGGCGAGTACGAGTGGATTGCTTCTCAAAAATCATTGCTAAGGTACGGTCGTGAAGTGGATGCCAAGTCTCATAGCTTTTAAACTTGGACTTGAGCCATGCCGATCTTTTCAGCAAGTAGTCATATTCTTCCCGAGTAAGGTCAGCAAACTGCAGATAGTGCTTGACCTGACCAGGCACTTGAGGCTTTGCCAGAGATGTCATAGTTGAACTTTCTACTAAAGTTTTGGCTTGCATTTTTTTTCTGAAAACAGTTGACTACACAACAATAGAATCTAAAGTCATCTTACGGCTAACCCCGGCTGTTAAGCTAGAGGGTTTAGTAATACCGATTCCTACTACCCTATTTATGCGAACTTGAACCACAAAAAGCTTTTCATTCAAGGCATCACCACTTATGGCAAACCATTTCGACCCAGTGACTGGGCGGAGCGTCTGTGCGGGGTTATGGCTAGCTTTCGCCCTCCAGGAGACTCTGGAGACCCTCGCTTCACCTATTCACCCTATGTCACACCAGTAGTGATTGCTGCAGTGAAATGCGTTGTTATTGATACCAGACTGGGTGATCTTGATCCAAGAGCGCTAGACTTTGTAACAAACTTTGCCAAAGACAACGGTCTACCAATCGAAGAGGCCTGTGAGTTTGAGCCCAAACCACAAACCCAGTCCTAAAAACAAAAACCCGCTCTGATAAGGAGCGGGCTTAGGTCGAAATTACTTCGACCAGCCTAAAACTAATTCCTTATTACGCTGCCATCGCCTTAATAGCTGCAGACAAACGTGACTTCTGACGAGATGCAGTATTTTTATGAGCAATCTTTTTGTCAGTAATCTTATCGATTGTTGCCTGAGTTGCTGCAAATACTTTCGCTGCGGACGCTTTGTCACCAGTTTCAATGGCTTTACGAACTGCCTTAATGGAAGTGCGGAGCTTTGAACGCAAACTGGAATTGTGTTCGTTCTGTTTTACTGCCTGGCGTGCGCGCTTACGCGCTTGTGCTGTATTAGCCATCTTTAAACCTTGCCTCTATAAATTACAAATGTGATTAGTTAAAAATTCTACGGTCTTGCCAAATTCATAAGCAAGCTCGCCAAAACCCAAGATTTTACCTGAAAGGGGCAAAAAAGCCCAGTCGACCCATAAATAGGTGAAAATCGGCTCATGAACCTGCTTTCTGCCGCTGCCAAGGTAAGCTCTCTCACCATGCTGTCCCGTATTACGGGGCTACTTAGGGAAACCCTGATTGCCCGTAGTTTCGGGGCCTCAGAGTGGACAGATGCCTTCAATGTGGCTTTTAGGATACCGAATTTACTGCGCCGACTTTTCGCTGAAGGGGCCTTTTCCCAGGCTTTTGTACCGATTTTGGGTGAAATCTCCAAGGATGGCGATCAAAAACAGGCTCAAATCCTGGTCAATGCGGTCGCTACTCTCTTATTTTGGGCTTTGCTACTCACGGTATTACTTGGAGTCATTGGCGCCCCCTTGCTCATTCTGGTCATTGCTACGGGATTTACTGGTGGGCCAGCGTATGAGGCCAGCGTTGTCATGACTCGAATCATGTTTCCCTATATTGGGCTGATTTCCTTAGTTTCACTATCAGCAGGCATTCTCAATACTTTTCAGCGCTTTGCCATTCCTGCCTTTACTCCAGTTTTATTAAACGTAGCCTTAATAGCCAGCGCTCTTTTCTTGGCGCCTCATTTAGAGGAACCAATCTATGCTCTGAGCATTGGCGTGCTCTTAGGTGGTGTCTTGCAATTAGCGATTCAGATTCCCGCACTTTCTCGTTTAGGACTTATGCCACGCATTGGTTTATTACCTGGCGCCATTAAAACTGCCATTGCAAATCCAGAAGCAAAACGGGTTTTGAAATTAATGGGGCCAGCAGTCTTCGCTGTATCGGTTGCGCAAATCTCACTCATCATCAACACCAATATTGCATCACGCCTACAAACAGGAAGTGTGTCGTGGCTTTCCTATGCCGATCGTTTGATGGAATTTCCTACTGCATTGTTGGGCGTAGCTTTAGGTACCGTTCTGCTTCCGAGCCTCAGTAAAGCAAACGCTAAAAATGATTTGGTTCACGCTGGTGAATTACTCATCTGGGGATTACAACTGACGTTCTTGTTAGCGGCACCCTGTGCAATTGCACTCTTTATTTTTGGCGAGCCACTAGCCGCAGTCTTGTACCACTATGGAAAATTTACTGCGCTAGATGTTTTAATGACGCAACGCGCATTAGCTGCTTATGGCGTCGGGCTGATTGGACTTATTTTGGTAAAAATTTTGGCCCCTGGATTTTATTCACGTCAAGATATTCGCACCCCCGTCAAAATTGGTTTGTTAGTACTTGTCGCAACCCAATTAGCGAACTTTGTTTTTGTACCTTGGCTTGGGCATGCGGGTCTTGCACTCTCGGTTGGCGCTGGTGCTTGCCTCAATGCTGCCCTACTGTGGATTGGCCTTCATCAACGGGGTGCCCTACCTAGCTCAGCTTGGGCGAAGTACCTTGGGCAGCTATTTTTAGCCCTCATCCCCTTCTCTGCAGTCCTTTTTTATGCTGCTGGCGCCCATAATTGGATCGCCCTACAGGCCGAACCCTGGACTCGGATTGGCCTGTTGGCAGCATGGCTAGCCGCAGCAGCCATGATTTACTTTGGCGCCCTTGGGTTAGTTGGAATTCGCTGGCAAAAATTCTTGCGTCATGCAAAATAGGACTTATGCCAACACAACAACTCGACTATTTCACTTCTTTAGTTGCTGAAGACGAACACTTACCGCTAACGGAGGCGGTAATCGCTGTAGCACAACATGCCTATCCCGATTTGGATGTTCAAAACGTATTAGATCAACTAGATCAAATGGGTAATAAGCTGAAGTCACGAATTACTTCGGACACATCCCCAATTCAGCGCTTGCAAATTCTGAAGCATTTCTTTTATACCGAGTTAGGCTTTGGACCAAACCCCAATGATTTTTATGCTCCAGAAAATTCTTATTTGCACCACATACTTGAGAATCGCAGGGGCATTCCAATTTCACTAGCTATTCTGATGATGGAATTAGGTCAACAGATTGGCTTGAAGATTCGTGGTGTTTCATTTCCGAACCACTTCATGATGCGCATCTCCTTGCAACAAGGTGAAGTCATCATGGACCCACTCACTGGTGATTCGCTATCCAAAAATCAACTACAAGAAATGCTTGATCCCTACTTAGATGCTAAGGGCTACCGTGGGGAATTAAGCCTGCCTCTGAATATCTTCCTGCGGGCCTCTAACCCTCGTGAAATCTTGTCTCGCTTCCTGCGAAACCTCAAAATGATTTACTCAGAAGATGAGCGGTGGGAGCGCCTACTTGGCGTTCAAGAGCGTTTAGTGATTTTGCTGCCAGACTCGATTGAAGAAGTTCGTGATCGTGGACTGATCTTTGCTCAGCTAGAATATTTACGCCCAGCCTTAGCAGATATGCATCGCTATCTCAGTGAATCCCCAGAAGCAGAAGATGCTAGTGATATTCGTGAGCATATCGCCACACTAGAGAGTCAAGCTAAGTTTCATTAAAGCTTGACTCCGAGGCGTCATTACGATTGCTTACGCTGAAAAATTTTATAAAGGGCAGTCAATACTACTGGAATAGCTGCAGCACCAACGCCAATCAAAACGATCACGTTTAAGTTTTGACGAATGATGGGAATGTTCCCAAAAAAATATCCGGCAATGACTAAACCAAACACCCACAGCACAGCGCCAGTGATATTGAAAAACTGAAAACGTGAGAAGTTCATTTCTGATACGCCCGCAATAAAAGGCGCAAAGGTACGAAAAATTGGTAAGAAGCGTGCCAAGATAATGGTCTTGCCACCATGCTTCTCATAAAACGCTTGGGTCTTTAGTAAGGCTCGCTGATCAATCCAGCGTGACTGACTGCTAAAAACTCTTTTACCAATCCAGCGACCGATGAAGTAATTGACGGTATTGCCTGCCACTGCAGCAATCAATAATCCAGCACATAGGGTCCAGATATTAAAATGCTCAGTAGCGCAATAGGCCCCCGCAATAAATAGCAGGGAGTCACCCGGTAAGAATGGGGCAACCACTAAACCTGTCTCAGCAAATACGATTGCAAATAGCAAGCCATAAGCCCAAGGACCATATTGCGCAATGACTACGTCTAAATGACGGTCAATATGCAGAAATAAATCACTGAGTTGTAAAAGGGTGTCCATCTATTTGCACTCCAAAGATTGGCTTGATGCGGATATTAACAGGCTCTTATAATTAGGAATGCAAACTGAACCCTACATTCAGCAGATGCATGCTCCAGAGACCATACCGGTACTTTGTATTGTTGGCCCAACTGGTGCAGGCAAAACTCATCTCGCTATGCTACTTGCTGAGCATGCTAAATCCATTGGCTTGACCATCGAACTGATCAGCATGGATTCAGCATTGGTCTATCGCGGTTTAGATATTGGTAGCGCAAAACCTACAACAGTAGAACGGGCATCTGTCATCCATCACTTAATTGACATCTTGAAGCCCACCGAGGTCTATTCAGCTGCACGCTTTGCTAAAGATGCAAAACGTCTCTGTGAACAAATTCGCAACAAAGGAAATATTCCTATCGTTGTTGGTGGCACGATGTTGTATTGGCGAGCTTGGGCACATGGACTATCTTCATTGCCTCCTGCTAATCCAGAGATTCGCGCCCGATTAGATGAAGAAGGCAAGACAATTGGCTGGCCAGCCATGCATGAAAAACTTGCTAACATCGATCCAGAAACTGCCGCACGCTTAAAGCCTAATGATTCACAACGGGTGCAACGCGCTCTAGAAGTATTTGAGATTACTGGTAAACCCATGTCTATCTTATTGGCTGACTCACCTAGTGAAGATGGTAGAGAAGGGTCAAGTATTCCTGCTTGGATCAATTTAATTTCTCTTGAGCCCAGTGATCGCGCAAGGCTTCATGCCAATCTAGAAAAACGTTTTGATGAAATGCTGGCTACTGGATTTATGGACGAAGTCAAAGCCTTGCGCACCAATCCAAACTTGCACGCAGACTTACCGGCAATTCGTTCAGTAGGTTATCGACAGGCATGGGAATTTTTAGATAATCAAATTGACTTTGACCAGATGCGCTACAAAGCCTTGGCAGCTACTAGGCAGCTAGGTAAACGGCAGTTAACTTGGCTGCGCGCAATTGCAGGCAGAAAAACCTTTGATCCCTTCAAGCCAGAAGAGCTCAAGGCAGCACTGGATTACTGCAAAAGTACTTTAAAGAAATAGCTGCTGTCGTCGCTGACGTCTTAGATAACGATCGTTTGTGGGGCGCCATTTGGGCGCTCTACTACTTCACCTGCCACCCAAGACTTCAAGCCTTGTGCTATCAATGATTTGATTGCAGTATCTGCCTGATCTGGAGAAACAATCACCACCATGCCAATGCCGCAGTTAAATACGCGAACCATTTCTGCATCGGCAACGCCACCCTTCATTTGCAACCAGCGGAAGAGCTCAGGCATCTGCCAGCTATCGCGATGCAAAACTGCTTGGGTATTTTCTGGGAGAACGCGGGGTACGTTATCGACTAGGCCGCCGCCAGTAATATGGGCCATACCTTTGACATTGATTTCAGAAATCAACTTTAAAAGAGGTTTCACGTAAATCTCAGTTGGCGCCATCACCACATCACCCAGTGGTCTACCACCTAAATCATCGCTTGGTTTTGCACCTGCGCGCTCAATAATTTTACGCACTAAAGAGTAACCATTGGAGTGTGCACCACTCGAACCAATTGCCAATACAACATCACCAGGAACAATCGTATTACCAGTAATAATTTTAGATTTTTCAACTGCACCAACTGCAAATCCAGCTAAGTCATATTCACCTGGTGGATACATGCCAGGCATCTCAGCAGTTTCTCCGCCGATTAATGCACAACCAGATAATTCACAGCCCTTAGCAATACCTCCAACAACAGTGGCCGCAGTATCTACAGTGAGCTTGCCGCAAGCAAAGTAATCCAAGAAAAAGAGAGGTTCTGCACCTTGGACCAAAATATCGTTCACACTCATCGCAACCAAATCTTGGCCAATGGTGTCGTGACGATTCCACTCAAAGGCGAGGCGAAGTTTGGTACCCACACCATCAGTGCCAGCCACTAAAACAGGTTCTTTATAGCGCTTAGGGACTTCAAAAAGGGCGCCAAAACCACCAATGCCAGCCAAAACACCCTCTCGCATTGTTTTCTTGGCCAGGGGCTTGATCCGGTCGACTAAGTCATCTCCAGCGTCAATATCGACACCAGCATCGCGGTAAGAAAGGCCTTTTGAAGGAGAATTAGTAGATGAAGTCATGTCAGAGTCAGAATATTAGTGAAAAATGTCACTTGATCAGTAGAATCATTGAATTCTAGAGGATTACTCGTAATGGCTGAACTTTTTACCCCTTTTCTGACTGCTTTCATTCTGGCTTATATCCTCAGGCCTGCTTTTCTATGGCTGGAGAGACGTCGGTTACCAGCCTCCTTAGCGGCCCTAGTGTCCGTTGTTTTTGGCTTGGGTGTCATGATTGCCATTTTGGGCCTCTTTATCGGCCTCCTCAAAACTGAGCTGCCTTTAATTAAGGCGCAATTGCCAGAATGGATTCAAAACACTCAAGCATGGCTCGGCCCCAAATTATCTGAATTTCATATTGACCTTGATTGGGGCGCCCTCAAAACTGCTGCTTCTCAAAAAATCTCCGCGCATATTAGCGACAACGCTAATGCCCTCGTATCCGGTACTTTAGAAACTGTACTCATGTCTGGCAGCTCAGTCATTGCTGGCTTTGTAAATTCTGTTTTGATTGTTTTTGTGATGTTCTATTTGCTCGTTGACTGGGAGCACTTCTTTGGGCTTATTAAGAAAATGGTCCCATTGCGCGCCCAAGAAACAATTCGCCGTCTTGCAATGCATGCCGATGGACTACTTTCACAATATTTAAACGGTATGGTAATTGTGATTGCCATCATGTCCGCCTTCTATAGTGTTGGTTTAATTCTTATTGGCATCCAAGGAGCGGTGGCTTTAGGTGTCTTTACTGCACTCATGATTGTGATTCCATACATTGGTATTGCCTTGGGACTTTCACTAGCTATTTTGTCAGCCGTACTGCAATTTGGCCCTCAATATGAAATCATTGCCGTGCTCGCTTTGTATGGTCTTGGGCAATTTATAGAAGGCTTCGTACTTACGCCCCGCTTGGTAGGAGAGCGTATTGGCCTCCATCCAGTTGCAGTCCTTTTTTCTTTGCTACTCTTTGGAAAACTCTTTGGCTTTTTTGGCATACTACTTGCTCTGCCAATTAGTGCCGTGGTCTTAGTATTAGTTCAGTATCTTTGGTCTGTTTATACACAGAGCTCTTGGTATAAAAAATAATTCTGTAGGAATGAATACACCTCCGCTTCCAAGGCAGTTTGCTTTAGATCTCAGTCATATCCCCAAAGCCAGTCTCGCTAATTACTTACCCAGTAAAGACCTGGCATTGATTTCTGCTTTGCAAAACCTTTGCAAAGCTTGGCAAGAGCATCCTATCAATCAAACTAGTAATCCACTAAACCATCGCTGGATCTATTGGTGGGGACCAGAAGGGTCTGGACGCACCCATTTACTTGAAGCAATGACAAATGCTGCGCAAAGTGCAGGGATGGAATATTTCTTTCTCAATCCTAGAGAACCTATCTCATGGGTTCGTCTTGAAGAAAAAATGAGTGCCCTAGCGCAAAGTGATGCACCCTCGGTCATTGCCGTCGATGATGTAGATGCCCTCGATGAGCGCTTAATTGGAGCCCTATTTCGCGTTCTTAACGGCGTTCAGGCAAGTAAGAATATCCATATCTTTATGGCTGGCAAGGCTGCGCCAGCCAATCTGGAATTACGTGAAGACCTACGGACCCGTCTAGGATGGGGTTTAGTCTTTCAAACACAGCTTTTAGATGATGGTGAGAAAATACAAGCCTTAGAGCAAGCCGCTAAGGCGCGAGGATTACTTTTATCCCCAGATGTATTGCCTTGGTTGCTAAATCGTTTTTATCGCGATATGCCCAACTTAATGGCCTTGATTGATGCTTTAGATGCGTATTCACTAGAAACAAAACGTGCTGTAACCTTGCCGCTTGTGCGTGAACTCTTACAGCCAAAATAATTTACTTGATATTCCATTTGTGACCCAGTTAGCCCTTTTCGATTTAGATTACACCCTCCTACCCTGCGATAGCGATTATGAGTGGGGGCAATTTTTGGCGCGCACCGGCGTGGTCGACGGCGAGCATTACGCCAAGCAAAATGAACGCTTCTATCAGGACTACAAAGAGGGCAAGCTCGATATTCATGAATTTCTGCGCTTTGCCCTAAAGCCACTATCAGAGCATTCACGTGCCCAACTCAAAGACTGGCATGATGCCTTCATGAAAGAAGTGATTATTGGTCAGCTACGCCCACAAGCGCTTGATTTAGTAAAACGCCATCAAGATGCTGGGGACCTTTGCTGTGTCATCACTGCAACTAATAGTTTTGTGACTCGCCCGATTGTGGAAAGTTTTGGTATTGAGCACTTGATCGCAACCGAACCGGCCACTATCAATAATGACCCTCTAGCCAACTACACCGGCACAGTAAAGGGCCTTCCCAATTTTCGGGAAGGCAAAGTTCAAAATTTGCATACTTGGTTAGCAGCCCAAAGCCTCTCTTTCGATCAGATGCCTCGCAGCTACTGCTACTCCGACTCTATGAATGACCTGCCTTTGTTAGAGGAAGTGAGTAATCCTGTTGCCACCAATCCAGATGAGCGCCTTCGTAATGAGGCTCATAAACGCAATTGGCCAATTCTTGAGCTGTTTGCGTGATTACTAAATTCATCAAACGTATTTTGCGGCGTGACCCTATGGTCAAGCATACGCAAGCGAATAACACCGGAGCGCCAAAACGCATTCCCAAAAAAGCACATCGTATCGATCCACATCTTCTTTCGAAGAATGCTGTCAAAGTAACACACACACTTCAAGAGGCTGGCTTCGAGGCCTTCATTGTTGGCGGTGCTGTGCGTGATCTTGCTTTAGGAATTGGCCCAAAAGATTTTGACGTGGCTACCAATGCAACCCCAGATCAAGTGCAAAGGTTATTCCGTAAAGCGCGTCTGATTGGCCGCCGCTTTCAGATTGTGCATGTCACCTTCTTTGGCAAAGGCCATCCTGAAATTATTGAAGTCTCCACCTTTAGAGCGCTACTAGACAACGCCGGTGACCATGTTGCTGAAAGCGGTCGAATATTGCGCGATAACGTCTGGGGCTCGCAAAGTGAAGATGCGGTAAGACGAGATTTCACTATCAATGCCATGTATTACGACCCATCTAGTGAGACTGTCCTGGACTATCACGGTGGCATGGCAGATATGCAAAAGAAAACCTTACGTATGATTGGTGATCCCACGAAGCGCTATCGTGAAGACCCGATTCGAATGCTACGAGCGATTCGCTTTGCCGCCAAAACTGGCTTTACTTTAGATACAGCTACGCGCGCGCCCATTACAAAACTAAGCAATCTTTTACAAGATGTGCCATCAGCAAGACTCTTTGATGAAATCCTCAAATTACTCATGTCTGGATATTCTTGGGCTGCGATTCAGGGCTTAAGAGATGCGGGATTGCATCATGGCCTATTGCCATTGCTAGATCATATTTTGGATAATGGGGAAGACTCCAAGGGTGCAAATGATTTTGTGAAGCTGGCATTAGCCAATACTGACCAACGCATTCAATCTGGCAAAAGTGTTTCTGCTGGATTCTTATTTGCCACCTTGCTTTGGCCCGACCTGCTCAAGAACTGGAAAGCCAACATCGCCAAAGGTATGTCTAATCTTTCTGCGCTCAATGACGCCATGGACGATACGATCGCTACCCAAAGCAGTAGCATGACGATTCAACGGCGTCTTGAGAGCGATATGTGCGAGATCTGGTCAATGCAACCCCGCTTTGAAAAACGGGTGGGGCGCTATCCCTACCGCCTCATTGAATCGCCCCGCTTTAGGGCTGCTTATGACTTTATGCTCTTGCGCTGCGCTACGGGCGAGCAAAACCCCAGCCTTGGCGAGTGGTGGACCGATTTCATTGCCGCTGATCCAGCCGGGCAAGAAGCCCTGATGGCTACTGCCAAGACGGAATTAGGCAGCAGTGCAAACTCTCCCGCTAAAAGGCGTCGGCGCAGAAAACCTAAATCTGACTCATCCCCCGAACCTGAAGCAGCTTAAGCAAACTTAGAGAAATTTCAGTAAAGTACTTCTATCTCTTGTTTGGAGTCGTATGGCACGAGCTTTTATCGGATTTGGTGGGAATATCGGCGACACACGTCAGATCATTACTGATGCGATTGTTTGTCTTGCGTTGCGCTCTGAATTACAAATTCTTGCTAAAAGCTGCTTCTATCAAAGTGCGCCCTTAGAGGCTACCGGCGGCGACTACATTAACGCAGTCATCGAAATCGAAACTGAACTCACCCCTTACGGTCTCTTGTATGTCTGCCAAGCAATTGAACAGGAGTTTGGTCGAGAGCGTCCCTACTCAAATGCGCCCCGCACACTTGATCTCGATATCTTGTCCTTTGAGGGCGTTACTCAAAACGAAACTGAGCTGATACTGCCTCACCCAAGAATGATTGAGCGTTCTTTTGTTCTTCTGCCGCTCTTGGAAATAGCCCCTAATTTCTTTTTGCCAAATCTAGGCGAACTGAAGACCTATTTACCTAAAGTAGCTGACCAGAAAATTCAAAAACTACCCTGCAGGAACTGTAATTGCGGGGAAAAAGACGTTTATAGACCATCGTCGCATTAATTCATTAAACTCTCGCCATGGGTTACTTACAAGGCGATAAGCCAATCAACATTACTAAGCTTCTCGCCATGCATGCTGAGCGAGACAAAATTACTATGCTCACCGCATATGACTCGACCATGTCAGCGCTACTGAATCGCTGCGGCATCGAGACGATTTTAATTGGCGACTCTATGGGCAATGTGATTCAAGGTCACTCTTGCACCACACCAGTTACCGTTGAGCAAATGGTCTATCACACAGAATGTGTAGTTCGTGCAAACACACATGCTTTTTTGATCACTGATTTACCGTTTGCCAGCTATGGTGATCCGGCCCAAGCATTGAAGTCAGCTGCTGCAGTGATGCGCGCTGGTGCAGATATGGTCAAAATAGAAGGTGGTGGAGATTGGCAAGTAGGCATCATTCAATATCTAGTTGAACGAAGTGTCCCTGTTTGCGCTCATCTTGGCTTGTTGCCCCAGTCAGTTCATCTCTTGGGTGGTTACAAAGTACAAGGTAAATCAAAAGATGCCGCAACCATCATGCTTGAACAAGCAATTGCTTGCCAAGATGCTGGGGCACAAATGGTCGTGCTTGAGGCTATACCGTCCTCACTAGGAGCAAGAATTACTGCTGAACTTCATATTCCAACTATCGGAATCGGTGCAGGACCAGATTGCTCTGGTCAGGTATTAGTTCTTCAAGACATGCTGGGTATTAGCCCAGGTAAACCACCCAAGTTTGTCAAAGACTTTATGGATGGTCACCACTCGATTGAGGCTGCCATTAAATCCTATGTTCGCGAAGTGAAATCTGGAAAGTTTCCAGGGCTAGAACACGGTTTTGCGGGCTGATTCTCCCTCAGTTTTTAACTAAAGAAACTTTTTACCCCATCAAACCAGCCTTTTTGCTGTGGGCTGTGTTTATCCCCGCCGGATTTCAGATTCTCATCAAACTGCGTAAGTAATTTTTTCTGCTCATCAGTTAATTTCACTGGCGTTTCAAGCAGGACATGTACAAAAAGATCGCCCACTAATGCAGAGCGCAATCCTTTAATACCTTTATTGCGCAAACGGAAAGTTTTACCAGTCTGCGTGCCCTCTGGAATCGGAAACTCAACGCGGCCCGATAAAGTTGGAACTTCGATTTGACCACCAATGGTTGCCGTTGCAAATGAGATAGGCATTTGTACATGCAAGTCGCTACCATCACGCTCAAATACTGGATGCGGCTTTACGCGAACTTCTACGTAGAGATCGCCAGAAGGTCCGCCATTCAGGCCGGGCTCGCCATTACCAACTGAACGTACGCGCATACCATCATCAATACCCGCGGGAATTTTGATCTCCAGCGTTTTTTGTTCTTTATGTTTACCGCTACCATGGCAAGTTTTGCAAGGCTTCGGAATGTACTCACCCGTGCCACGGCACTTAGGGCAAGTCTGCTGCATAGAAAAGAAACCTTGTTGTACACGCACTTGGCCATGCCCATCACAGGTAGAACATTTTTCTGCTTTGCTACCAGGTTCTGCGCCCGTGCCATGACAAGGCTTGCAATTACTCCAGCTCGGTACGCGAATTTGAGTTGTGTAACCTTCAGCCGCTTGCTCGAGACTGATATCCATGTTGTAGCGAAGGTCAGCGCCTTTATACACTTGCGGACCAGCATGGCGCCCGCCACCGCCTTGACCGAAAATATCGCCAAAGATATCGCCAAAGGCATCGGCAAATCCGCCGCCGCCGCCACCAAAGCCACCGCCCATTGAAGGGTCAATACCAGCATGACCATATTGATCATAGGCTGCCCGCTTATTAGGATCAGTGAGTGTTTCGTAGGCTTCTTTAGCCTCTTTAAATTGGGCCTCAGCTGTTTTGCTATCAGGATTGCGATCAGGGTGATGCTTCATTGCCATCTTGCGATAGGCTTTTTTAAGCTCTTCATCGCTGGCACCTTTTGCTACACCAAGCACTTCATAAAAATCGCGTTTACCTTTAGCCACAGCCAATTCCTCTCAACTACCTGAATGACACAAGTCGGCGCGAGGCCGACTTGTTATTTAAGCACTTCATAAATACTTTAATGAATGCGTCTTTTGAATATTAAATGACTTGATTACTTCTTGTCATCCACCTCTTTAAAGTCGGCATCGACTACGTCAGCATCTGGAGCAGCTTGTTGCGCACCACCAGGGGCTGCACCAGGAGCGGGGCCACCAGCTTTTGCTTGTTCAGCAGCCATTACCTTCTCGCCAAGCTTCTGACTGGCTTTACCCAAAGCTTCGGTCTTCGTTTCAATGACAGCCTTATCGCTACCCTTGATTGCTTCATCCAACTCTTTGAGGGCCGCTTCAATCGCTTCTTTATCAGAAGCTTCTAGGCTAGCACCGTGCTCTTCCAAGGCCTTCTTAGTAGAGTGGGCTAAAGCATCAGCAGTATTGCGAGCCGTTACCAACTCAAGCACTTTCTTGTCTTCAGCAGCATTGGCTTCAGCATCTTTGACCATGCGCAAAATCTCTTCTTCGGTCAAACCAGAGTTAGCTTTAATGGTGATCTTGTTCTCTTTGCCAGTAGTTTTGTCTTTTGCAGTGACATGCAAAATACCATTGGCATCAATATCAAAGGTCACCTCAATTTGTGGCATACCACGCTGTGCAGGTGCAATACCTTCAAGATTAAATTCACCAAGCAATTTATTAGCTACAGCCATCTCGCGCTCGCCTTGGAAACACTTAATAGTTACTGCAGGCTGGTTATCTTCCGCAGTGGAATAAACCTGAGAATGTTTGGTAGGAATCGTCGTATTCTTCGGAATCATCTTGGTCATCACGCCACCGAGAGTCTCGATACCCAATGACAATGGAGTAACGTCCAAGAGCAATACGTCTTTACGGTCACCAGACAATACCGATCCTTGAATTGCAGCGCCAACGGCAACTGCTTCATCAGGATTAACGTCTTTGCGTGGCTCTTTACCAAAGATTTCTTTTACTTTGTCCTGAACCGCAGGCATGCGGGTTTGACCGCCAACCAAAATGACATCATCAATATCGGAAGTGCTCACACCAGCATCTTTAATTGCAGTTAAGCAAGGGCCAGCCGTACGGTTGATCAACTCCTCTACCAAGGACTCTAATTTAGCGCGGGTGAGTTTCAGATTCAAATGCTTAGGGCCACTAGCGTCAGCTGTCACATAAGGTAAGTTGATTTCTGTTTGTTGTGCGGATGACAATTCAATCTTGGCTTTTTCAGCAGCATCTTTTAAGCGCTGCAATGCCAATACATCCTTGCTCAAATCGACACCTTGTTCTTTTTTGAACTCAGCAATGATCCAGTCAATAATGCGTTGGTCGAAGTCTTCACCGCCCAAGAAAGTATCACCGTTAGTAGAGAGCACTTCAAATTGTTTCTCACCATCGACGTTCGCAATCTCAATGATGGATACGTCGAAGGTACCGCCGCCCAAGTCATAAACAGCAATCTTGCGATCTACTTTGTCTTGTTTGTCTAAGCCAAATGCCAATGCTGCAGCAGTAGGCTCGTTAATGATGCGCTTGACATCTAAACCAGCAATACGACCAGCATCTTTAGTTGCTTGACGTTGGCTATCGTTAAAGTAAGCAGGTACAGTAATCACTGCCTCTGTAACTTCTTCGCCAAGATAGTCTTCAGCGGTCTTTTTCATCTTGCGCAAAATTTCAGCGGACACTTGTTGTGGCGCCATTTTCTTATCGCGCGCTTCAACCCAAGCATCACCGTTTTCTGCTTGAACAATTGCATAAGGCATGAGACCGATGTCTTTTTGCACTTCAGCATCAGTGAACTTACGACCCATTAAACGCTTGACAGCATAAATAGTGTTCTTAGGGTTGGTGACTGACTGACGCTTAGCAGGTGCGCCGACCAATACTTCGCCATCTTCAAGGTAAGCAATGATGGATGGGGTTGTACGCCCACCTTCTGCATTCTCCACAACTTTAGGTGCATTGTTTTCAACGACTGAAACACACGAGTTAGTGGTTCCTAAGTCGATTCCGATAATCTTTCCCATAATTGCTCCAAAAAATTAAGTTACTTTGTTGTGCTTCTAATGTGTTTTCGGTAATTGCTACCGTAAATATTCCAATACCCAGTAAATGAGGCCAAAAAAGACAAATTCAAGGGTTGGAATAGCAAAAAAGGCAGAAATCTGCCTTTTTGATGCTTTTATGAGGGTTTTTGCCCTACTTTTTTGGTTTATTTGGGAGCGCTCACTGTAACTAATGCTGGTCTTAGCACTCGGTCAGCCACGGTATAGCCCCGCTGCAACACAGAAACCACGGTATTAGCCTCCTGCTCAGATGGCACAGAGGCGATTGCCTGATGATGGTGTGGATCAAACTTATCCCCCACCGCAGGATTAATTTCAGTCATACGGCCTTTATCAAAAGCAGATAAGAGCTGCTTGAGCGTAATTTCTAAGCCCTCTTTAAAAGCCTTAGCATCACCAGTCTCTGTACTCAAAGCTGCGTACAGGCTATCAGTCACCGGCACTAAATGTTCAGCAAAACTCTCAATTGCAAACTTATGGGCCTTAGCAATATCTTCAACGGCACGGCGGCGAATATTTTCACCTTCAGCTTTGGCGCGTAAGAAATTATCTTCCAACTCAACAATTTTTTCATTGAGTTCTGCAATCTCATGCTCTGGAGTCTTAGCATCAGCTTCAATTGGAGTCTGTGCCGAGGAGTTTTCTTGCTCTGGATTTGGAGGTTGATTTTCTTGTGTCATAGACGCTGATTCACTTTTCTGTATTTTGTTTTGCCTAAGTTGTTCTAACTCAGGCTGGTGCTTTTCAATATTGGGACATTCTATTCAATTTCAAGTCTTCGCTTTCTCAGCTAAGTCCGCCCTTTTTGCACGCTGAGTCAACACGTCTTCGGATTCGACCCCCAAAGTCCATCCCAGCAAGTGCTGATAAGCTATATCACGTAGGGCATCGATCCATTGTGGATTGCTATTTAAGCAAGGAATGTAGCGATAGTCCTTGCCGCCATGGTCCAGGAATATTTCCTTTGCTTCCATGCCGATTTCTTCCAAGGTCTCCAAGCAATCTGCCGGAAATCCTGGGCAAAAAATATCTACTCGGGAGCAACCTTCTTTTGCTAGCCTCTCAATGGTTGGAGCGGTATAGGGTTTTAACCACTCAGCTTTACCAAAACGAGACTGAAAGGTAACAATGTATTGCCCTGCCTCTAAGCCTAAAGCCTCTCCAAGTAAGCGCCCTGTTTTCAAGCACTCACAGTGATAAGGGTCACCCTGCATCAAGTTGCGCTTAGGCAGGCCATGAAAAGACATGACAAAGCGATCGCCTTTTGCAAAATCTGGATTGCCATCTTTATCCCAGGCTCTGAGCACTTGATCGCGAAGTGCTGCAATATAAGCTGGGTTGTCATGATAGTGTTTGACTAAACGCAGCTCAGGTTGATTTCTCCAAGTGCCCAGCACTCGAAAGACTTCATCAAAGCTAGATGCGGTAGTGGTCGCAGAGTACTGGGGATACAAAGGCAACAGTAGCAATCGCTCCATCCCTTGCTCCTTTAAACTCTCCAGGGCTTCCTGAGTAGAAGGCTTACCATAGCGCATCGCCAGATCCACTAGAACAGTATGTCCCTCACTCGCAAATTTCTCACTCAGTTCCTTGGCTTGTAAACGAGAGTAATGCATCAGGGGTGAGCCTAATTGTGGCAACCAAATGGTTGCATATTTCTTTGCTGACATATTGCTGCGAATCGGCAAAATAATGGCATTCAAAATAAACCACCAAATAAAGCGCGGTATTTCTACGACGCGAGGATCAGAGAGAAATTCTTTTAAATACGCTCTCACCGCTTTTGCAGTTGGCGCAGACGGTGTACCTAAGTTCAATAGCAGAACTGCCGTCTTAGTAGCGCGTAAGTGTGGGTTTTGATTCAAAATAATGTATCTCTAATGAATATCATGTTAGGAGCTCAGAGCCCCTGATAATAGCTTGGAGGTGATATCCACAATGGGAATGACCCGGTCATAAGCCATACGGGTTGGGCCAATTACCCCCAAAGTGCCAACGATCTGGCCATCTACGCTATATGGCGCACTAATCACTGCTAAGTCTTCATAAGGCAATAAGTCGCTCTCGCCACCAATAAAGATTTGAATGCCGTCGGCATGACTTGACACATCAAGCAATTGCATCAATACCGATTTTTGCTCCAGCATGTCAAACATCTTGCGTAACTTATCGAGATTTGAACTCAAATCCCCAACATTCAATAAGCGCCGTTCACCGGATAGCACCATATCGCCTTGACTCATATCGTATTCAGCAACACCACTTTGTAGCGCCAAAGTCATTAAGCCAGAAATATCTGCTCTTAAATTATCCAAGTCGGATTTAAGATGTAGGCGCACTTGATCAAAACTTTTTCCAGCAAACTGTGCATTGATGTAATTGCCGGCCTCAATTAATTGACTGGGGGTGTAATCCTGGGTCGTTGGCAAAATTCGATTTTGCACGTCTCCCTCTGGGGTCACCATAATCAATAAGATCTTGCCTTCGCCTAAGCGTAAAAACTCAATATGCTTAAAAACCTGGGCCCGCTTTGGAGTCATCACAACCCCAGCAAAATGGCTTAAGTTCGACAAAATCTGAGCGGCAGAACTCAAAACTCGTTGAGGGGAGTCTGGCAAGAGCCCTCTTTCCAGTTCGCGGGTAGCAATTTCCTCGAGGGGGCGAACCGTCACCATGGTGTCTACAAATAAGCGATAGCCTCTTGGAGTTGGAATTCGGCCTGCAGAAGTGTGGGGACTGGTAACTAGACCCATATCTTCTAGATCTGCCATCACATTGCGAATGGTGGCAGCCGAGAGGTCTAAACCCGAGAATCTAGATAGCGTACGAGAGCCAATAGGCTGACCCTCCTCGATATAACGCTCGATGAGGGTTTTTAGTAAAGCGCGGGAACGTTCATCCATGGTGGAAGGGATTTTATGCCTATGGTTTAATCGTTATATGTTAAGCCCATCCCCCAATTCCTCCAAGAAGGCATTTAGCCGGGTGGCGCTCGTCGGCAAATTTCAGGCTGACGGCATTGGAGAGCACCTCAAAGACCTCGCCAAACTGGTCTTAGGCCTAGGTTGTGAGGTTTTTATTGAGTCTGCTACTGCCACTCATCTTGGCTTGAACGGCTATCCTATTAAAGCCCCCCAAGATTTTGCGGGAACAATTGACCTAGTGGTTGTCTTGGGTGGTGATGGAACCATGCTGGGCATTGGTCGTCAATTAGCAGGTAGCAATGTACCCCTTGTAGGAATCAATATGGGTCGTCTTGGCTACATGACGGATATTCCCATTCAGTCGGTAAAAGATACTTTACCTAAAATCATCGCTGGCGAATATGAAGCTGACACGCGGACATTACTTGATGCGGTCGTCATTCGTAATGGCAAAACAATTAATCGCGCGTTAGCACTGAATGATGTTGTCGTGAATCGCTCTGGTATTTCTGGAATGGTGGAACTAGCCGTGCATGTCAATGGCTCTTTTATGTACGACCAACGTTCTGATGGCTTGATTATTTCTACGCCAACTGGCTCGACTGCTTACGCCTTATCTGCCGGCGGTCCTATTTTACATCCCCACGTCGCAGGTATTTTGCTAGTACCAATTGCCCCTCACTCACTTTCGAATCGGCCGATTGTCTTGCCACAAGATAGCGTCACTGTGATTGAGGTAATCAATGGACTTGGGGTGATCGTCAATTTCGATATGCAATCGCAAACAAACTTACAAAGCGGTGACAAGGTTGAAGTACGTCAATCCGATAAAACAATTGCCCTTTTACACCCTAGCAATCACAGCGACTACAAAACTTTGCGTGAAAAATTGCATTGGAATGAATACCCATCGACTTCCTGACATCGAGTTCTTTGCTACGCTAATACATGCTTCAAACTATCTCACTTCGTGATTTTGTCATTGTCGATCAGCTTGAGCTGGATTTTGCTGCTGGCTTTACCGTCCTGACTGGTGAAACTGGTGCTGGAAAATCCATTCTTCTTGATGCTTTAAGCTTAGTTTTAGGGGAGCGTGCTGATAGCAGCCAAATTCGGGAGGGCAGCAGCCGAGCAGAAATTTCTGCTCTCTTTCGAATTGATCCAGAACTGGTTCAATCTTTTGGCAAATGGCTAGATGTTCAAGGCTTTCCCATTGAAGATGATGGCCAAAGTCTCTTACTTAAAAGAACTGTAGAAAGCAGCGGCAGAAGTCGTGCTTTTATTAATGGCAGCGTTGCTACTTTGGCACAACTGCGTGAGGCAGGCGATCAACTGGTTGATATTCATGGGCAACATGCGCACCAACTATTACTGAAGGGTGGCGCCCAACGCGAATTACTGGATCGTCATGCTAGCTTGCTACCTCTCGCTACTGAGGTAGCAAAAGCATTCAAAACTCTAAGTGATTCTCGCCGTCGCTTAGAGCAAGCAGAAAATGCAGGGCAAGATATTGAGCGCGAGCGTGAGCGCTTAGAGTGGCAACTTGAAGAGCTAACTGAGCTATCTCCCCAAGAAAACGAATGGGCTAATATTCAAGGTGAGCATGCACGACTTGCCAATGGCGCCAAAATTATTGGTGGCTGTCAAGAGGCTATTGAAGTCTTAAGCGATGCCGATAACTCGATTGAATCGAGCCTCACAAAGGTATGTAGCGCTATCGGCGCTTTGGCAGAGCATGATCCAGCTCTGAGCAATATTAGTGAAGCCCTTGAATCTGCCCAAATTCAATTAGATGAAGCCATTCATAGTCTCAATCGATATTTACAAAAGGTAGATCTTGACCCAGCACGACTAGCCCAAGTTGAAGAGCGCATGCAGGCACTACATAGCGCTGCTCGAAAATATCGCACTGAGGCAGATGCACTACCAGCACTTCTTCTCGAAACTGCTGAGCGCTTAGATGCCCTAACAGCATCACAAAATATTGAGTCTTTACGCGAAAAAGTGAAGCAAGAAGAAGCTGCTTATCTCAAGCTTGCAAAACAGCTATCGCAAAAACGGGGTGGCGCTGCATCCGAGCTAGGAAAATTAGTCACTGATGCAATGCAGGATCTGTCAATGGTAGGCGGCAGACTAGAAATTGCCTTGACACCACTTAGTGAGGGTGGCTCGCATGGCTTAGAGCAAATTGAATTTTTGGTTGCAGGGCATGCTGGTAGCACACCGCGCTCCTTAGCTAAAGTTGCCTCTGGTGGCGAGCTTGCTCGTATCAGCCTAGCAATTAGCGTGATTACTAGCAAAGCTTCATTCACCCCTACTTTAATATTTGATGAAGTCGATGCAGGTATTGGTGGCGCTGTTGCAGAAACGGTTGGCAAGCTATTGCACCAATTGGGGCAATCGCATCAAATTTTATGTGTGACGCATTTACCTCAAGTTGCCGCACAGGGAAATCATCACCTTAAAGTCAGCAAATCACAGAGTGGTGACAAAACTATTTCACAAGTTCAGCCTTTAGCTAGGGTAGACCGCGTCGAAGAAGTAGCACGTATGTTGGGTGGCACAACAATCACTGATACCACCCGTCGTCATGCTCGCGAGTTACTTGAGCAAAGCTAAAATTTGCTAAGCATCGGAAGGTGCTTGAAAGACTTCCAGCCAGAGCGCTATAACAGCAGCTCTAGCAGCTCTAAGTGCTGGCTCATTCGTAAGGCTGATGCGTGTTTTCTCGGCCCCATCCAAACGTAAGCGATGTTGACGCGACCTTAATAGACGATAAGCATCACCAACGGAGCTAGCAATTTTTTGATCGATCAAATTCGCTTCCCCAGCAATACGAAGCAAAGCAATGTTTCCAAGATTGCCAATCAGTTTTGGATGTTGATGCGAGTGGGCTAGCACTAAGAACTGCACAATAAATTCAATATCCACCATACCGCCAGAGTCATGCTTTAAATCAAATTCGGTACTGGCATTAGGATGGCCTGCATGAACTTTGCGGCGCATCTCCAAAATTTCAGTGCGAAGCTGATCAATATTACGTTGCTGACTTAATACCTCCGAACGTACAAGCTCAAACTCCGAACCTATGACTGGATTACCAGCAGAGAAACGCGCCCTAGTTAAAGCTTGATGCTCCCAGACCCAGGCAGCGTTATCTCCCTCACGCATTTGATACTTTTTAAAAGCCTCAGCATTGGTAACTAAAAACCCAGCTGATCCATTAGGGCGAAGTCGAGTGTCAATTTCAAATAAACTACCAGTAGATGTAAACGACGTTAACCAGTTAATCATGCGTTTAGCTAAAAGCGCATAGATTTCTTGGGCAGCATAATCAGACTCTGCTGATTGATATAAAAATACCAAATCTAAATCAGAAGCGTAACCAAGCTCCTTACCTCCTAACTTGCCATAAGAAATTATTGCAAATGGTGCAAGCAAATCTTTAGGTAAGCCAAACTTCTGAACCACTCCCGGCCATATACGCTCAAAAGTAGTCTGCAGCATCAGATCTGCCAGGGCAGATAAATGGTCGCTTACCTTTTCAACAGCGAGAGGCTCATCAACACCAATTCCAAGATCAGCCAAAAGCGTAATGAATGTCTCGTTATGGTGGGTCACGCGCAAAATATCCATAGCATGCTCTGAATTATCACCATCGGTCATAACATCATCTAGACGCATGTTCAGGTTGGCTTTTACTTCTCGCCAATATTCTTCGGGTTGCTCGATTAAAGCCTTCTCAGTTCCTGAATGGAGTAAGTGATCCAATAAATGTGGGTGCCGCGTCAGGTACTCTGCACCCCATTGAGAAGCTTTGAGCAAATCCAGGACATTTAAAAGTGCTTTTGGATATTCAGCCAAGATCGATAAGTAAGCACTACGTCTTGCAATTGCCTCAAGCAAATCAAAAAAACGAAGTAAGGTTTGATCGGCATGCGCTTGATTACCACCAGTAAGCTGTAAACTCTCTGCGGCTTTGCGCATCAGATTATCAAAAATGAGTCGACTTTTTTCGGGTAATTGCCTTTGCTTTGGGCTATCAACCCATCCACTCCAACGCACAAGAGTTTGCGGGAAATATTTCTCATCTGGCTCCCAACTTAAATCAAGAGGGGCGAGCTCTAGCCGGGAGGTATCGTCTAATAAGAAAGCTTTTTCAAAAAGACGGGCAACATTATTTTGGTGAAGATCCAAATTAGCCATAAAAGATTTGCTGTCATGGTCTAGATCTTCCCCTGCCATTAATATCGCTAAGCGCGAGCGAACTAACTCATCATCTGGCAGGTAATGAGTTTGTTGGTCATCCCAAACTTGGATACGATGCTCTAGGCGTCTTAAAAAGACATAGGCTACTTTTAAGGCCTCTACTTCTTCTACAGGTAGGATTCCTTGCTGCCTAATCAGACTGAGAACTTCTAAAGTAGGTCGGACTCTAAAGCGAGGGTCAGTACCGCCCCGCATTAATTGAAACATTTGCGCCAGAAATTCAATTTCTCGAATACCGCCGCGGCCCAACTTAATATCGCGTGAGCGCCCCTGATACCCAGCTGATCTTTTATCAGCCTCATGTTGAATCTGCGCATGCAAATCTCGGATGGAGGCAATCACGCCATAATCCAAATGCCGTCGATATACAAATGGGCGAATCAGCTGCTCCAACTCCTTTGCACAGTAAACATACTCTAGTGATCCTGGCGCTGGCGCGATCAAGCGGCCCTTAATCCAGGCATAGCGCTCCCACTCTCTGCCTTGAACTAAAAGATATTCTTCAAGCATCTCTAAGCTACAGACCAGTGGTCCAGAATCCCCATTGGGGCGTAAGCGCATATCTACCCGAAAAACAAAACCATTTTCATCATGCTCAGATAAAAGCTTGATTAATCGTTTACCCACACGAGAAAACCATTCGTGGTTTGAAAGGCTCTTTGGTCCGCCTTCGGTCTCACCTTCATGCTCATATAAGAAAATTAAATCGATATCAGATGAGAGGTTCAATTCAAGACCGCCCAACTTACCCATCCCTACAACCATGAGTGGCATCTCAACATTATTTGGTTTGCTCCATGGCAGCCCAAACCGACTTTTGAGATCTTCACGAATAAAGGCAATAGACTCTGTCACAGACAACTGCGCAAAATGACTCAAGGCATGAGTAACCTCATCTAGGCTCGCCATCCCATTCAGATCCCTAAATGCGATCCAAATCATCAAGCGTTGTCTGGCTAGCCGTAAATGAGCCATAAATTGCGCTTCATCTAGCCCTGAGCCCTGCTGAGAAATACCAGCAGTTTTCAGTAAATCTTGGATGCCCTGCAAATCGACCTTTTGCTGTCCGCAAGTCTTCAGCCAGTCAAGCCATTCGGGTTGCGCATTCAGCCAACGCTGTGCATACGTGGAATGCCGCTCTAGAAACGCAATTTGCCGAGAAAAATCATCCATTCCACCATCTTAATCCGTACCCTCAGTAACATGGCAGAAGCTTGGCGACCGGCCAAAGCCTGACGGATAATAGAGGGCATGCTGCAAAATATCATCCCGCCTCGCCTCAAGAGCGTGCTTGCTAAACGTCCTCAAGGTTCAGGCGGACCTTGGCGTAAACGCGCCCTGATTCTTTGTGGCCTTGTTTTAGCATTATTGCTAATTGGTCACTTTGGGATTCGTTTCATTATTTGGCCTCAAATTGAGAAATCTAAAGCCTCAGTAGAAAGACTCATTAGTGCTCGCATCGGCGTAGATGTCACCATGGATGATTTAAGAGTCTCTTGGACTGGTATCAGGCCCGATTTTGAAATTGATGGCTTACGTTTTAACAACTCTGATAAATCACACTCTCTACTACAGATTCAAAAAATTCGCGGCGAACTCAGTTGGAATTCTTTCTATCACTTAGCGCCCTATTTTCATGAGCTCTACTTTGAAAACGCTGAAATTTATGCACAGCGTGATAGTAAGGGCATTATTAGCGTCGCTGGTATTCCTATTCATGGAAATTCAAATGGTCATGAATTCGAGAATTGGCTGATGTCTCAAGATAAGATTGTCGTTGGTAATGTCAAGTTGTTTTGGACGAATAAGCTAGACAAAAAAATAACTACCTCTATTGAAATTCAAGATCTAGATCTGACTAACGGAATTCGTAGCCATCAGGCCACGCTTACAACAACCACGCCGTGGACTAATGGCCCTTTAGGAATCAAGGCTGACTTTGTCCATCGCCTGGGTAGTCAACCCGGTAATTGGCGTAATTGGATTGGAAGCATTTCTTGGGATGTAGCCGATCTCAAGCTCGATCAAATTGCAAAAGAGTTTTCTCTTCCACTAAATACCCTGGAAGGCAAACTCAGTTCTAAAGGTAAATTAAAAATTGATAACGGTCAGCCTGATGGAGGTGAAGCGTATATAGCAGCAGATAATCTCATCGTTCAGTTAGAAAAAAATGAAGATGCTATTGCTTTAGGTAGGCTAGAGACTAATCTCTTCCAAGAAAATGATAGTGGTTTAATTTCCGTTACCACTAAGACGTTTGCCTGGCGAGAAATTGCGAGCTCACAAACTGCACCCTTAGAAAATTTAAGTCCAATGACTTTTAGCTGGAAACCCCCAGGGGCAGATGGCGAGATTAAAGAGTTTGGATTTTCTTCCCCCAAAATTCTGGTCGAAGATGTTGCCCTATTCGCATTAAATTTACCCTTGCCCAAAAAAGTACGCCAATGGATTAAAGCATCTCAAGCAGATGGTGAGTTGCAAGATCTTGATGTCCACTGGTCTGAGAGTAAATCCGCTTTATCGGCCCTAAAGATTCCTGGCACCTGGTTTAAATCAAACAAGTTAGATTTTTCAGTTAGCGCTAAGCTGGTAAACCTGAGCTTTGTTGGCATTGACAAATCTATGCCATCCGTCTCAAACCTCTCTGGATCTATTGTCAGCGATCAAAATCAAGGAAGCTTCTCAATTAAATCTACGGACTTGGAGTTAAATGTTAATGACTTATTGGCCGACCCTAAAATTAAATTAGATCGAGCAAATGGACAGGTGAGTTGGTCGAAGAAAAAGGGTAATTGGGTCATTAATGCAAAACAGCTTGCTCTAAGCAACCCAGAAATAGATACAACCCTAGATATCAATTACGTGATCGGTGACCCCAAAAAACCGGATCAGTTGACCTTAGACATGAATTTTGCAAGTGCCAACTTAGATACTACATACCGCTACTTACCTATTGGGATGGGAAAGGATGTACAGCTTTACCTGAGTAAAGCATTTTCAGCAGGCACAATACAAAAGGGTAGCCTTCATATCAAGGGTGATCCCAATGGTGTCCCCTTCTCTAATGCTGCCCAGGGGGAGTTCACTTTAAATCTGCCGATCGTGGGAGCTACATTTAGTCCCGTTCCATTATTGCCAAGTAGTCAAGGAGTGTGGTCTGCGTTTAGCAAAGCCAACGGTATCCTTACAATGCAAAACTCTCGCTTTATGGTTGACGTTTCTCGGGCTAATTACAAAGATGTTGTGCTCAATCAATTTCATGCGGAAATTCCAAATGTCAGCGCAAAACAATTAGTTTTATCGGTAAGTGGCAATGCGCAGGGTAATGCACCACAGATGTTGGAATATTTATTTGCTTCTCCATTTGCTAAAAAACAAAGCAGGTTAGAAAAGAATTTACGAGTGAGCGGACCCATTAATCTTGACCTAGGATTAAAGGTTCCCCTTTCTAATAATGATGACGTCAATGCTGATATCAAGGTAGCTTTATCTGGGAATAAAGCGCAGTGGTCTAATTTACCTCCACTTGAAAATCTGAATGGGAAAATTCGGATCACCGAAATCAATCCCGAATTTGAAGATATCTCTGCTAACTTCTTGGGCGGCTCTTTAAAAATAAGCAGCTCTCCATCGGCACCAGGAAAACAAAACTTCAATATTACGGGTGATATGACTGCTAGCTTTATTAAGGACTACCTCGTCAATACAATGAAGACTGAGTCCACCTCAATTCTTGAGGCAATGAGCGGCTCTACAAAATACCAAGGTACCCTCAGCTTCAATAAAACTGGTAGCGAGACCAATCTCAAATTTGATTTACGCAACTGGGCAAGCGCTGCACCAGCGCCCGCGAAGAAGTTGATGGGTATACCTATGACGGGTCAAATTACCCTTAAAACTACATCCAACAATCAATCTGGGACTAATCACCTCAGCTGGAATGGCAAGCTTGGTGATATATACACAGTGCAAGGAGATTTAAATAGTGAGGGTGAATTTCGCTATGCCTTAGGGATAGGCGCACTAGCCAACTTGTCTCAACCTGGGTTCCAACTCAACCTAGCGAGTAATGAACTCAATTTAGATGATTGGTTAGATTTTTTCAAAAAGCAAAAACAGAAAAATGATGCTTCACAAATAGATGACGATAGCGCAAATAATATTCATGTGACTGCACAGGTTAAGAACCTCACATTATTTGACCGTACCTGGCAAGATATAAATCTATCTGCAAGCAATAAAAATATCGATTGGCAGATGCGCATCAACTCACCACTTATTGCCGGACAAATTCAGTACCAAATACCCAATAAAACACATGTCAGTGGATTGATCAGCGGCCGTTTAAATCGCCTCAAAGTTCCAGACGAGCCAAGCCCTTCTACAGATGCTAAGAGCCCTTCAACAGAGACTGCCAAGTCCGTGCAAAAAAATAGTGGTGGTAAAAGCAAACTCTCACCAAATGCTATTCCTAGTCTTGACTTAACTATCGATGATTTCAATTGGTCTAAAGCCCATCTTGGGCAAACTAAGTTCAAAACGAAGACCAGTAACAATTTACTCACTATTGAATCTATTCAGTTCAATAATCCGCAAGGTAGCTCAATTAACTCTGGTCAATGGATTGGTGCTACCGCAAATCAGCAAGAGCATAGCAATATCAATATCGACTTAGATGTCAAAGATACCGGTCTCATCATTGCCAACTGGAGCTCACAAAAATCTGTTGAAGGTGGTCAAGGGAGAATAACAGCAAATGCGGAGTGGGATGGCTCACCCTTTAGTCCAAAATATGAAACCCTCACAGGCAAAATCAATTTAACCCTCGAAAAGGGCCGCTTGCTAGAAGTCGATACTAGCGGCGCTCAAATTCTCGATGTGTTGAGTCTTCAAAGTCTATTCAAGTTTGCCACTCTCGATCTTCAGGGTAGTCTTGGCAATATTGTTAGCAAGGGCACACCCTTCAATAGTATTAATGCTAGCTTTGATATTAGCAATGGCCTTGCCCAAACTAAGCAATTCACCATGAGCTTAGATCAGGCTAGAGTAGCTATGACAGGACAGATTAATGTCCCAAAACAAACACAAGACCTGCGCATCACCATCTTCCCAACCATTGATGCTACCGCTGCTTCCTTAGCTGCATTTGCAATTAACCCGATTGTTGGATTAGGCGCTTTAGTTGGGCAGTACCTTATTACTAATCAAATTAATCGAAATCTACAATCTGATTATTTGGTACAGGGCTCCTGGGATAAGCCAGAGGTTATTCCGCTGGATCAAAAGGGTCAGCCGATTGATGCTAAAACTTTAAATACGATACGAAGTAAAGATTTACTAAAAGAACAAACTAAACCCGACACTAACAGTACACCAACACCAAAATCTCAAACGCAGACCTTATGAGCACATCAGCAAATTCCACAAAACTAAAGATTGCCGCGATTCAAATGGTATCTAGTGCATCACTACAAGAAAACCTAGCAACGGCTAAGAGGCTTATTCAAACGGCAGCTCAAGATGGCGCGCAGCTTGCTGTTTTACCAGAGTACTTTTGCATTATGGGGCTTAAAGACACAGATAAAGTTCGTGCCAAAGAAAAATTAGGTAGTGGTCCGATTCAAGAAGAACTTGCAGAAATTGCTAAAGATCGTGGTATTTATTTAATTGCGGGAACAATTCCTCTTGAAGCAAAAGATCCCAATAAGGTATTGAATACAACTCTGGTCTTTAGCCCAGATGGGCAGAGAGTTGGGCGCTATGACAAGATTCATTTATTTGGTTTTCAGACGAGTACAGAGCGTTACCAAGAATCTGAAACCATTGAGGCTGGTGAGCAACCCAGCATAGTCAAGATCAGTATCAATGGCGCTGAATGGACCTTTGGTCTGAGTATTTGCTATGACTTACGTTTTCCAGAACTTTATCGCGCTCTAGGCCAAGTAGATTGTCACATCATTCCTGCTGCATTTACTTACACAACCGGCAAAGACCATTGGGAAATTCTGTTGCGGGCACGGGCTATTGAAAACCAGTGTTACGTCTTGGCCTCAGCGCAAGGCGGCATACACCAAAACCAAAGACGCACTTGGGGTAACACCATGCTGATAGACCCATGGGGTGACATCCTAGCCACTCTTCCTGAAGGTGAGGGGTTTATTTCTGGGGTATTGAGCAAAGATAAATTAAACGAGGTACGCTCTAAGCTACCAGCACTTGCACACCGTAAGCTTTAAAGAGAAATATACCCCACTCACATGAATGCACCTGAAGCACTATTTCCAGTCAACTGGACCAAAGCCAAAAAGCAGGCAGACCTTCTCAAACTAGCTAAATCTATTCTGCTTGAACCGACTGGACTCTCAGAGCAAGATCTTCATAAGACATTTGGCAGTATGTTCACCCATCGTCTCGATGATGCTGATCTGTACTTTCAACATACTCGTAGTGAAAGTTGGAGCCTTGAAGAAGGAATTGTGAAATCTGGCAGCTTCAATATTGATCAAGGTGTAGGGGTGCGAGCTATTTATGGAGATAAAACTGCTTTTGCCTATTCAGACGAGATTAATTTAGAAGCACTAAGCAAGGCCGCCAAAGCGACTCGCGTTATTGGCCCGCAAGGTGGTAAGCAGGCTGTTGCTAGCAAACTATTTAATCCAATATCTAATAAGCTGTACTCTGATATGAATCCTCTGGACTCATTAAAACCCAAAGAAAAAATTGCACTCTTAGAAAGTATTGAGCGCCGCGCAAAAGCACGTGATCCCCGCATTATCCAAGTGATGGCCAGTCTTGCTGGTGAGTTTGATGTTGTTCTAGTTGTCCGCGCAGATGGTTTACTAGCTGCAGATATAAGGCCACTAGTCCGAGTTTCAGTACATGTCATTGCAGAGCAAAATGGTCGCCGTGAATCTGGATCTTCAGGCGGCGGTGCAAGACATGACTATCATTATTTTGATACTGCTCTGATTAATCAATATGCCGACGAAGCAGTTGATGGCGCCTTAATCAATCTAGAGTCGCGTCCTGCACCTGCAGGTCCGATGACGGTTGTGATGGGGCCAGGTTGGCCTGGCGTCCTCTTGCATGAGGCTGTGGGTCATGGCCTAGAGGGTGATTTCAATCGTAAAGGTTCTTCCGCTTTTGCTGGTCGTATTGGACAACGTGTAGCTGCTAAGGGCGTCACTGTTGTCGATGACGGCACTCTCTCTGGTCGCAGAGGATCCCTGAATATTGACGATGAAGGTACTCCTACACAATGCACCACTTTGATTGAAGATGGGATTTTGAAGGGCTATATTCAGGACAGCTTGAATGCGCGACTCATGAAAATGCCTCTAACAGGTAATGGTCGGCGCGAAAGTTTTGCATCACTACCAATGCCCCGCATGACGAATACTTATATGTTGGCTGGCAAGGATGATCCCCAAGAAATTGTGGCTAGTATCAAGCGTGGTCTATATGCAGTGAATTTTGGTGGTGGCCAAGTCGACATTACTAGCGGCAAATTTGTGTTCTCAGCCTCAGAGGCCTACTGGGTTGAAAACGGTAAAATTCAATATCCCGTCAAAGGTGCCACCATTATTGGCAGCGGCCCAGAGTCCCTAAAACAGGTCTCCATGATTGGCAACGACCTCAAATTAGACGGCGGTATTGGGGTTTGCGGCAAGGAAGGGCAAAGCGTTCCAGTCGGGGTTGGCCAGCCCACTTTGCGTATTGACAGCCTCACTGTTGGTGGAACTGCCTGATATTACTGAATTACGGCTTAAAATAACCCTATGAGCCAACAAAATACTAATCCCGCTAATTGGTACTCTGCCGTTGATAAGACGTCAGATACTGACGATCAACGCATTGACAAGATTACTGTCCTGGCTCCGCCAGAGCATTTAATTCGCTTCTTTCCGATCTCCGGAACGCCAACTGAAGCATTGATCAGTAAAACCCGTAAGAAGATTCGCGACATTATTCATGGAAAAGATGATCGCTTACTCGTCATCATTGGGCCTTGCTCAATTCATGATCCACGCGCCGCACTGGAATACTGTCAACGTCTTTTAGTTGAGCGCAAGCGCTTTGCTGGCGAATTAGAAATTGTGATGCGCGTCTATTTTGAAAAGCCTCGTACTACTGTTGGTTGGAAAGGCTTAATCAATGACCCTTATCTAGATGAGAGCTATCGCATTGAAGAGGGCTTGCGTCTGGCACGTCAAGTTCTAATGGAAATTAATCGTCTTGGCATGCCAGCAGGTAGCGAGTTTCTTGATGTGATCTCTCCACAATATATTGCGGACCTGATCTCTTGGGGTGCAATTGGCGCCCGCACAACTGAAAGTCAAGTTCATCGCGAACTCGCTTCTGGCTTGTCTGCGCCTATCGGATTTAAAAATGGTACTGATGGCAATATCAAAATTGCAACTGATGCCATTCAAGCGGCAGCCCGCCCACACCACTTCTTATCTGTTCACAAAAACGGTCAAGTATCGGTTGTGGAAACTAAGGGTAATAAAGACTGTCACGTTATTTTGCGCGGTGGCAAAGAGCCTAACTACGAGGCGTCGCACGTCAAAGCAGCCTGCGCTGAGCTAGCAGCAGCAAAGCTCCCAGCCAGTTTGATGGTTGACTTATCACACGCTAACTCCAGCAAGAAACATGAGCGCCAAATCGTTGTAGCAGATGATATTGCCCAGCAAATTGAGTCTGGTTCACATGAAATTTTTGGCGTGATGGTAGAAAGTCATCTTAATGATGGTGCTCAGAAATTTACGCCCGGCAAAGATGATCCAAGTAAATTAGAATACGGCAAGAGCATTACTGATGCCTGTATTAACTGGGATGATTCAGTAAAAGTTCTAGAGCGTTTAGCTAGTGCAGTAAAGAAACGCAGAAGTAAGAAAAAATAATAGGGGGAGTAAACCCCGGAATACTAAAAGAGGCTAATTTATTTAGTCTCTTTTTTTTCATGCTTCCAGAGTACATCAGTCCCGCCAGCCGCACGGTTCAAAATACGTGAGAGCACAAATAGTAAATCGGATAAACGATTGACATACTGGCGGGGGGAATCATGCAAAGGCTCTGCCCAACCTAAGCGCACAATTGAACGCTCTGCTCTTCTGCAAACTGTGCGACATACGTGAGCCTGTGCGGCAGTACGAGTACCACCAGGCAGAATGAATTCAGTCAAAGGGGGTAATTGTTTGTTGTAATTCTCTAGCCATACGTCTAACTGGGCTACATGGTCTGGCTTTAGGAGCTTGTAATTGGGAATGCAGAGCTCACCACCCAAATCGAATAAATCATGCTGTACCTGCAAGAAAAGCTCTATTAGCTCAGGCGCAATGGCCTTTGGGATGTCTTCAGTCATCAAAACACCGATTTGGGAGTTCAACTCGTCCACGTCACCCATGGCACAAATCCGCAAATGATCCTTCTCAACGCGACTTCCGTCACCCAAGCCAGTCATGCCAGCATCGCCTGTTCTAGTGGCGATTTTTGATAGTCGATTTCCCATGAGCTTAATTATAGGTAAATGGCTAAAATGATTCTTATGAATATGGTGACCCCTCCCCCCGAATTAGCCGCTATCAGCGCACTTCAGTCAAAACTGGTTGCAGCCTTGCGCCCAATTCTTCCAGAACATGCCCTGCTTTGGGAGCCTGAGGACACCATTCCCTATGAATGTGATGGTTTGGCTGCATATAAGCGTATGCCGCTGGCAGTCGCACTCCCAGAAACAGAAGAACAAGTCGCTCAAATTCTCAAAGTCTGCTTTGAGATGCAGATTCCTGTGGTTCCACGCGGATCTGGCACCGGCCTATCTGGAGGAGCAATGCCAATCTCTCAAGGCCTGGTGCTCTCTCTTGCCAAGCTGAAGAAAATTCTGAGTATTGACCCGTTTACGCGAACTGCAGTAGTTCAACCTGGTGTGCGCAATCTCGCTATTTCTGAAGCAGTTTCTCACTTAGGTCTCTACTACGCACCAGATCCATCATCACAAATTGCCTGCTCTATTGGCGGCAATGTAAATGAGAACTCTGGTGGTGTGCACTGTCTTAAATATGGTCTCACTCTTCATAATGTTCTGCGCGTGCGTGGGATCTTAATGAATGGTGAGATTGTTGAATTTGGCAGTCTCGCTCCAGATGCACCGGGCTTAGATTTATTGGCTATTGTGATGGGTAGCGAAGGCATGCTCGCAGTGGTCACCGAAGTTGCCGTGAAGCTAGTTGCCAAACCAAGACTAGCGCGCGTCATCATGGCGAGTTTTGATGATATTGAAAAAGGTGGAAATGCTGTTGCGGCCATCATCGCTGCTGGCATCATTCCTGCTGGTTTAGAAATGATGGATCAGGCGACTACAAGAGCTGTGGAAGAGTTTGTAAATGCAGGGTATGACTTAGATGCCGTAGCTATTTTGCTTTGCGAATCTGACGGGACTCCAGAAGAGGTTGCTGAAGAAATTGAACGCATGACGAAAGTACTTGAGCAATCTGGTGCGAGTGGTATTCAGATCTCTAAAGATGAAGCGGAACGTTTGAAGTTTTGGAGTGGCCGTAAAAATGCTTTTCCAGCAGCAGGCCGCTTAGCGGCAGACTACTACTGCATGGATGGCACCATTCCACGTAGACATATTGCCACCCTACTCAAGCGTATTCAGGTTATGGAAAAAAAATATGGCTTAGGTTGCTTGAATGTTTTCCATGCAGGCGATGGCAATATGCATCCTCTGATCATGTTTAATGGTGCCGACCAAGATGAGTGGCATCGCGCTGAAGAGTTTGGCACTGAGATTCTAGAAGCTTGTGTTGAACTTGGCGGAACGATTACTGGCGAGCATGGTGTTGGCATTGAAAAAATTAATTCCATGTGTGTGCAGTTTGGCGAAGGTGAGCTTGAATCCTTCTGGGGGGTGAAAAGCGCCTTTGATCCAGAGAAATTACTTAACCCAGATAAAGCGATCCCAACACTCAGTCGCTGTGCTGAGTATGGCCGTATGCGTATTAGCGGTGGTCAATTACCCCACCCAGAGTTAGAGCGCTTCTAATGAATGCTACCGATCCCATCATTGAGGCATTTCGCGAACAAATTCTGCACGCAGCAAAAAACAAAACACTACTCTCTATTGAGGGTGGCGGCACAAAGTCTTGGTATGGCAACAGCAACACACTTGCTAAGCTAAATACTCGACCTTACTCTGGCATTTTGGAATATCAGCCAGAAGAATTAGTAATTACCGCTTGTGCTGGAACCCCACTGAAAGAAATTGAAGCCACTCTTAAAGAAAAAAATCAGGTGCTTGCGTTTGAGCCTCCACACTTTGGTGAACATGCCACTTTTGGCGGTGCTATTGCTGCTGGATTGGCTGGTCCAGGTCGTATTAGCGTGGGTAACTTCAGAGATTTTGTTTTAGGTGCGCGCATTCTGGATGGTAAGGGTCGAGATCTCTCTTTTGGCGGTCAAGTCATGAAGAACGTAGCCGGCTATGACGTATCTCGCTTAATGCCAGGATCAATGGGTACCCTAGCACTCTTGCTAGAAGCATCTGTGAAGGTATTACCAAAACCAGCAGCCACAGCAACATTGCGTTGCCAGATCTCGCAAGAAAAAGCCTTGCGTATCTTAAATGAATGGGCCGGCCAACCACTGCCTCTATCGGCCAGTTGCTGGATTGGCAATGCAAGCGGGGATGGTCAGTTAACTATTCGTTTAGCAGGGGCAGCAGCAGCAATCAAAGCGGCAATCCCCTTCATGAGCTCACTAGTTAATGCAAGCGGAGTAGAGCCTCAATCTGCCGAAGTATTTTGGAATGATTTACGCGAGCATCAGTTGTCATTATTTGAAAATATCGCTGCTGATCAAACTCTTTATCGCTTAGCCCTCCCGGCAGCATGTGGCCCCCTTACCATTCCTGGCCCAAGTAGTGAAATAGTTTTGGAATGGCACGGTCAACAGCGCTGGATTAAAGCTGCCGGCGACGAGGCTACATTTGCTTTAATCAAACAACTCGCAACCAGCCATGGCGGACATGCAACTCGATTCAAGCAAGGGATAAAAGTCAATCCCGCATTCCAACGCTTTACATTACTGAGTGAACAAGTCCACTCTAAAGCCCTTGAAGCAGTACAAGAACGCCTCAGATCTGCATTCGATCCAGCCGGTGTATTCGCTACTAAACGTCTCCCATAAGCCCCACTATGCAAACTCAACTCGCCCCTCAATTTGCCAATACACCCGAAGGGATAGAGGCAGCTCGAATTTTGGGCAAATGCGTTCACTGTGGTTTTTGTACAGCTACTTGCCCAACCTATCAAATCTTAGGCGATGAGCTTGATGGTCCGCGCGGCCGCATCTACCTCATCAAGCAAATGGCTGAGGGTGCAGTACCTACAGCAAAAACCCGCATGCACTTAGATCGGTGTCTGACTTGCCGAAATTGTGAAAGTAGCTGTCCTAGCGGCGTCCAATATGGCAATTTAATCGACATTGGTCGCAAGTGGGCTGAAGACAATACACCTGAGCGCCCTCTTGGTGAGCGTTTAACACGCTGGGCCTTAAAAGAGGGTTTAACAAAGTCGGCACTATTTAATTCGGCGATGGCTTTGGGTCGCTTAGTACGACCGCTGATGCCAAGTGGTATCAAGCGCAAGATCCCACAAGTGAAGAGTAAGAGCTTAGATAGCTCAATAGACCCTTATGCAAGACCTACTACTTTACATAATCGTAAGATGCTGATTTTGGAAGGTTGTGTTCAGCCAGGTATGTTGCCAAACATTAATTCTGCAACTGCACGGGTTTTAGATGCGTTAAAGATTCAGCTCATTAGCGCTCCAAATGCCACTTGCTGTGGTGCCTTACGCTATCACTTAAATGATCAAGTAGGCGGCCTAGAGAACGCCAAGCAAAATATTGATGCATGGTGGCCTTTGGTTGAGAGTGGTGTTGAAGCAATTGTGATGACAGCCTCTGGCTGTGGTGTGATGGTGAAAGATTATGGTCATCTCTTTACAAATGACCCTGCCTATGCAGCCAAGGCCAAAAAGATCTCTCACTTAACTCGAGATATTTCAGAAATACTGCCTGACCTGCAAAATGAACTAATCCAGTTAATTGGTATAGACCAAAAACCTGGTGTGGTTTATCACCCCCCTTGCACATTGCAACACGGCCAACAAATTCGGGGCAAGGTAGAAGGTTTGCTGTCTAGCATTGGTATTGGTGTTCGCTTATGCGCCGATAGCCATCTGTGCTGTGGCTCTGCAGGGACTTACTCAGTAACCCAGCCTGAACTCTCAGAACAGTTGCGCAAGAATAAATTGAGTCATTTAAATGCAGCCTGCGAAGAATCTGGTGCAGAAATCATTGTCTCTGGAAATATTGGCTGTATTACGCATCTTCAGCAAGAAGATGTGCCAGTAGTCCATTGGATCGAGATTGTGGACCAGTTGATCAACAAATCCTCCAAAGCCAAATGAATTCTATTGTTGTTAACCTCATGCAGATAAAACAGCGCATCGAACTTGCTGCCCTAGCGGCAAAGCGCGAGCCCGAAGAGATTGAGCTCTTAGCGGTCAGTAAAACCTTTCCAACTTCCGCAATTGAAGAAGCCATGCACGCAGGACAAACTGCTTTTGGTGAAAACTACGTTCAAGAGGGTGTTGAGAAAATTACTCAACTAGCCAAATTACGTCCCTGGCTAGTATGGCACTTCATAGGTCCGCTCCAAAGTAATAAGACTAGAGAAGTTGCTGAACATTTCGATTGGGTACATAGCGTTGATCGGCTCAAAATTGCAGAGCGTTTATCTGCGCAGCGCGGTGAGTTTCCTAGTCTTGCAGAATTGCAACTATGCGTTCAAGTCAACGTGAGCGATGAAGAAAGTAAAGGTGGCGTGCCCCTTTCTGAAGCTGAGGCACTTTGTGATGCCATTGTTCAGTTGCCCAATATAGTTCTCAGGGGTTTAATGGCTATCCCCGCTCCCAGTTCAGATTTGGGTGAGCAGCGTAAAGCTTTTGCTCAGGTCCAGGATTGCTTTAAACGTATTCAGGCTACCCGATCAACAAATCCTAGGTATCAATTCTTTGACACCCTATCAATGGGTATGTCTGATGATCTTGAGGCTGCAATTGCCGAAGGCAGCACTATTGTTCGCGTTGGAACCGCCATTTTTGGGAAGCGCGATAAGATTAGCAAATGAGTACAAATCAGAACAGCCAAAAGAATAGCAATGTACATATCACCTTTATTGGTGGTGGCAATATGGGCCGCGCCTTGATTAGCGGCTTACTTACGAATGGATTTAACTCCAATCAGATTACTGTAGTTGAAGCCAATGCAGCCACTGCCCTAAAGCTGCATGAAGACTTTGGTGTTCAAGGTATTAGTGATTTGGAGCAAATTACTTTTGACTTCTCAAAAAATAACATTCTTGTCATGGCCATCAAGCCACAGGACTTTAATGTTGTAGCTAAAGGCTTATCTACAAAGCTCAAGCATGCATCTGCGCCTGGCCCACTGATTTTGAGTATTGCGGCTGGTATTCGTTTAAAAGATATGAGTCGCTGGCTAGATCATGCCCGCTGTGTGCGTGCTATGCCCAATACTCCAGCATTAATTGGTAAAGGCATTACCGGATTGTTTGCTGATACAGCCGTAAACGCAGCTGATCGTGAACTAGCCCAGACTATCTGCAATGCGGTTGGCCAAACAGTTTGGGTATCTGAAGAAAAACTGATGGATGCTGTTACCGCCGTTTCCGGTAGCGGTCCTGCTTATGTTTTTGCCTTTTTAGAAGCCATGCAATCGGCTGGAGAGAAATTAGGCCTAGATTCAGCAAGTGCTCGCCAACTAGCCTATGCAACCCTTGAGGGCGCAACCCAACTTGCCCATAACTCTGATGAACATGCTGGCATCCTACGTGAACGGGTTACCTCCAAAGGTGGTACTACCGCTGCAGCTCTCGAGGTCATGAAGCAGCAAGGTTGGCAGGAAATTCTTGAAAAGGCGATTGATGCTGCAAGTCAGCGCGGTAAAGCAATGGGCGATGAATTGGGTAAGAGCTAATTACCTGAAGTAAGTCTTAGCGCAAACTAAGGCCAAGCACAATTCCTAGAAATAAAAATCCACCCAACCAATTGTTATGGCGAAATGCAGCAAAGCATTCTTCGCGCTTGCGAGTAGAGATGAGTTTTAAATGATAGATAGCGCAAGCTAAAGCTATAAACCATCCGACTAAAAAGTAATTACTCAAATCGGCTAATTGCGCTACCCAAATTTGGCTGATAAATAAGATCCCATAACTCACTGCGATTGCCGCAACGTCATATTGCCCAAAGGTAATTGCGGAGGTACGCAATCCTAAGCGAAGATCATCCTCACGATCGACCATAGCGTAAGCAGTGTCATAGGCGATGGCCCAAAAAATATTTCCCGCAAATAAGATCCAAGCTTCTAGGGGGATGTAATTCAAGATAGCGGCATAAGCCATTGGAATACCAAAACCAAAAGCGACACCTAAAATAGCTTGAGGCATCGCAAAGAAGCGTTTAGTAAAAGGGTAAATAAAAGTGACTGCCAATGCAAAAACTGAAAGTATTTTGGTATAGGAATTCAGTGGCTGAATTAATAAGAAGGCAAGTAAAGCCAGAATCGCAGCAACTAGTAGAGCTTCTTTCCCTGAAATCTTGCCACTCGTTACAGGGCGGGCTTGTGTTCTCTGCACATGACGATCAAAGTCGCGATCAGCGAAGTCGTTCATTGCACAACCCGCGCTACGCATCAAAAAAGTACCTGCCACGAATATCAATAAGATATTGAGGTCGGGTAGCCCAGCACTGGCGAGCCATAGGGCCCAAAGGGTTGGCCATAAAAGCAGTAAAGTACCAATCGGCTTATCTAAGCGGATTAGATAAGCGTATGCGACAAGACGATCATTGAAGGACATAGGGTAATTATCACGCCTTTAGAAATTCAGCGCGAGATCCTAGCCAACGCTCTAGATGCCGCTCTACTAAATCAGCATGCTCTGCTAGCAATCGTTCAGCTGCTTGTTGAGCCAATTCAATTAACCAGGCATCGCGCTGTAAATCCACAAATCGCAACATAGCATCTCCGGATTGCTTTGCTCCGAGCAGTTCACCGGGGCCACGCAGGGAAAGATCCCGCTCTGCAATCACAAAGCCATCCGATACCTCACGTAAAGTCTGTAAGCGTTCTTTAGCAGCTATCGACAGAGGCTCTGCATACATCAAGATGCAAACAGAATCAGCAGAACCACGACCTACACGTCCACGCAATTGATGAATCTGGGCATATCCAAAGCGCTCGGCATGCTCAATCACCATCAGCGCTGCATTCGGTACGTCCACTCCCACCTCAATGACTGTAGTGGCAACTAGTAATTGAATTTCATTTGCCTTGAAGGCGGCCATCACTGCTGCCTTTTCTTCTGCTTTTAAGCGGCCATGCACTAAGCCAACTTTAAAATTAGGCAAGGCCTGTGTCAGTTGCTCATAACTTTCAACGGCAGTTTGTAATTGCAAGACTTCAGATTCTTCGATTAAAGGGCATACCCAATAGGCTTGCAGTCCTTTCGATAACCAACTTTGCAAACCGCCAATGACCTCATCGCGACGTGAGGCTTTTACTACCTTGGTGGTAATCGGTTTTCGACCGGGAGGAAGTTCATCAATCACGGATACATCAAGATCTGCGTAATACGTCATCGCTAAAGTACGGGGAATTGGTGTAGCCGACATCATCAATTGATGGCAATAGAACAATTCAGATCCAAGTCTTTGCTGAATCTCCAAGCGCTGCCTCACCCCAAAGCGATGCTGCTCATCAATGACTGCCAAGCCTAATTTAGAAAAACTCACGCTCTCCTGAATCAGAGCATGGGTACCAATAATGAGTTGAGCTTGCCCACTCTCAATCATTTCTTGAGCCAATCTTTTTTCTTTCGCTTTCAAACTACCGGATAACCAAGCAATGCGAACACCTAATGGCTCAAACCACTCTTTCATTTTTAAGTAATGCTGCTCAGCCAAGATCTCTGTAGGCGCCATGACTGCAGCCTGATAACCATGATCTATCACGCGGGCTGCTGCTAAGGCTGCGACTACTGTCTTGCCACTACCCACATCTCCTTGCAAAAGTCGATTCATTGGAAACGATTTTTCTAGATCATGGCCAATCTCTTTCCAAACGCGAGCTTGTGCAGTAGTTAAAGTAAATGGCAGTGCTTTCAGTAACTTTGCCTCAAGACTTTTATCCTTGATAGGCTTTGCAAAGCTTGGGGCATGCCGATCTCTTCGAATGGCATGAGCACGCTTTAAGGAAATTTGCTGCGCTAGTAATTCTTCAAATTGCACACGGCGCCATGCCGGATCAGTACGCTCTAACAATGCTTGCGTATTAGCATCAGAGGGTGGTTGATGTAAGTAGCTAATGGAAGATTGCAAACTGGGCCAATCATTACTTGGAATGAGTTCTGTCATTAACCTTTTGGGCAAGAACTCGGCCAGACTATCCTGCAAGCTAGGATCGCGTAATGCTTGTGCAACTGCTTTGCGTATGACTGCTTGTGAAACTCCAGCGCTCGCTGGATAGACTGGAGTAAGACTTCTTGGTAATGGGGCGTCTGCTGCTACAGCCTTGACAGTGGGGTGGACCATTTCTGGGCCCTGAAATCCTTCACGTACCTCTCCACGGACTCTGACATGTGCGCCGACTGCCATTTGTTTTTGCTGGCTGGGGTAGAAGTTGAGAAAACGTAATTGCAAAGTGGCGGTCTCATCTTCAATAGTCACTAACATCTGCCTTCTGGGTCTAAATAAGACCTGATTTCGAATGACGACTCCCTGGGTTTGGGCCGAGCCAAATCTACCCTGATTGAGGGCCTCTTCAATTGTGAATAGCTCAGTCTCATCTTCATAGCGAGATGGAAGATGCAAAGCAAGGGCCATAGGGCTGTCTAAACCCATTTTTTGGAGTGTGCTTGGCGCTTGTTTGGTAGTCATCGTTAAAATCCAATACCTGATGGTAATGCTATGCAACTCTCTGACTTCAATTACGAACTTCCTGCCGACCTAATCGCCCAACATCCCCTGGCGAATAGAACTGATAGCCGCCTCCTAGAGGTTAAGGCTGAAGGGGGAAATCACGCCCAGCTAATAGACAGTCAGTTTAAGGACATCCTTAGCCTTATCAAGCCAGGGGATTTATTAGTTTTCAATGACACCAAAGTGATCCCTGCCCGCCTCCATGGCAAAAAAGAGACTGGCGGTAATGTCGAGTTACTCATCGAACGCATTAGCGGCGACAAGCAAGCTTGGGTCCAAATCAGGGCATCTAAAGTTCCTAAGACTGGCTCCATTATTCAGATCTACAACCAGACTGAGGAAACTTTTTCAGTCCAGATGATGGGATATGACGGCCGTTTTTACGAAGTACGTTTTCCAGAAAATGTATTTGGACTACTAGAGCGCTTTGGTGAATTGCCACTGCCACCTTATATTGAACATCAACCTGATAGTGAGGATGCACAGCGCTATCAAACTGTAGTGGCTAAAAATCCAGGCGCAGTAGCAGCGCCGACTGCAGGACTTCACTTTGATGAAAAGATTCTGCAGCAATTAAAAGATTTGGGAGTGGGCCTGGCAACGATCACCCTACATGTAGGAGCAGGCACCTTTACTCCAGTTCGCGAAGAAGATCTCTCAAAACACAAGATGCATCATGAGTGGTTCTCGATTCCAGAGGCAAGCTTGCATGCGATTGAGGAAACTAAGAAAAAAGGGGGAAGAGTGATTGCGGTAGGTACGACTAGCCTCAGAGCCCTAGAGAGCCAAGCCATGAACCAGCAAAGTAGTGGCGAGACCAACCTCTTTATTACCCCAGGCTTTCAGTTTAAAACCGTAGATTGTTTGCTAACAAACTTTCATCTGCCAAAATCTACCCTATTGATGTTAGTGAGCGCTTTTGCAGGCATGAGCAATATCCGCGCCGCTTACCAACATGCCATTGATCAAAAGTATCGTTTCTTTAGTTACGGAGATGCGATGTTTTTAAGCCGACTTGAGAATACAAATCCATGACCAAACCTATTAACTTTAATATTTTGGCGCGCGACTCGCAAAGTCCTGCTCGCCTTGGTCAACTTGATCTTCCACATGGTAGTGTGCAAACACCCATTTTTATGCCGGTGGGAACTTACGGTACCGTGAAGGCAATGACCCCACGTGACCTCAATGAAGCAAAAGCGCAAATTATTTTAGGTAATACTTTTCATCTCTGGTTACGCCCTGGTTTGGACGTCATCAAAAAACATGGTGGCTTACATCGCTTCATGGCTTGGGACAAACCCATCCTCACTGACTCAGGAGGCTTTCAGGTCTTTAGTTTGGGAGCGCTTCGCAAGATCTCCGAAGAAGGTGTGATATTTGCATCCCCGATTAATGGTGACAAATTGTTTATGTCGCCAGAAGTATCTATGGAAATTCAGGCGGTATTGAATAGTGATATCGCCATGCAGTTTGATGAATGCACTCCTTATGAAATCAAAGGTCAACCTACTTCAGAAAAAACGGTCCGCGCATCACTTGAAATGTCGCTTCGTTGGGGTGATCGCTCACTCAAACGCTTTCGAGAACTCAATACTGGCAATGGTCTATTTGGCATCGTTCAGGGTGGCATGTTTGAGAATCTCAGAGAATTTTCTTTAGATGCAGTCAGCCAACAAGGCTTTGATGGCATTGCCATTGGCGGCCTCTCGGTTGGTGAGCCCAAACCGGAGTTTGAGCGTATTTTGAATTTCACGGCACCCAAGCTGCCAGAGCATATGCCGCACTACCTCATGGGTGTGGGTACTCCTGAGGATCTTATTTTGGGCGTTAGTCTAGGCATTGATATGTTTGATTGCGTGATGCCGACCCGCAATGCCCGCAATGGATGGCTGTTCACCCGCTTTGGTGACCTCAAATTGCGCAATTCTGGCTACAAGGACGATGATCGGCCGCTAGACCCTACCTGTGCATGCTATACCTGCCAAAACTTCACTAGGTCCTACTTAAATCACCTCCAAAAGGCGAATGAGATTCTAGGATCGCAGCTCAATACAATCCACAACCTGTCTTATTACCTCCAGTTAATGACGGAAGTCAGGGAAGCCTTGAGCCAAGATCGTTTTAGCGCCTATCGCGAGAAATTTCACAATAATCGCCAGCGTGGCGTAGAACCTGGGCAGGATTAATAGCCCTACTAGGACCCACAACCCCAAAACCCCTCTAAAGCCCCACACAGTTTAGAATTGCGGGTTTACGGCTTTACTTAAAAGTCTAGAACTGAAGTAGTTTCCAAATAGTCTTTAACGGAGGTTTTATATGTGGATTAGTAACGCTTTTGCCCAAGCTCCAGCTGCGGGCGCAGATTCTGGTGGCTTAATGAGCTTTCTTCCTTTGGTTTTGATGTTTGCAGTGCTGTACTTCATTATGATTCGTCCACAAATGAAGCGTCAAAAAGAAACTAAAGCCATGCTCGAAGCGTTATCAGTTGGCGATGAAGTAGTTACTGTTGGCGGCATCATGGGAAAAGTAACTGCAATGAAAGATGCCGTAGTTACTGTTGAAATTTCAGCTGGTACTGAAGTGCAATTACAAAAAGGTGCCATCACCAATGTATTGCCAAAAGGCACACTGAAATCTGCTTAATACGCTTGTTTAAAAGTATCCCACTATGAATCGCTACCCTCTCTGGAAATATCTGGTTATCGCCGTTGCTTTGTTGATTGGCGGACTATATTCATTACCAAACTTCTATGGTGAGGCTCCAGCGGTTCAGATCTCGTCCGCCAAACCAACCATCAAGGTTGATTTGGCGACACAAGCTCGTGTTGAAAAGATTTTGTCTGAAGGTGAAATCAGTAACACTGGTATTTTCTTTGAGAATGCTACAAATGTAGGCTCCATCAAAATTCGGTTTAACAACACTGATATCCAACTACGCGCACGCGATCTCTTGCAGCAGAAAATCAATATTGATCAAAACGATCCGAACTTTACTGTTGCACTAAATCTTCTCTCGAATACGCCTGATTGGCTACATGCCATCAATGCACTGCCAATGCCCTTAGGTCTTGATTTACGTGGTGGCGTCTACTTCTTACTGCAAGTCGATATGAAAGGCGCAGTACAAAAGAAGGTAACTTCTTTAGCATCTGACATTCGTACCCAATTACGCGACAAAAATATTCGCCACCAGGGTATTGAGCGTGGTACTGACAGTATCACCATTAACTTTGGCAGTACTACTGATGCCGATGCTGCTCGAACAGTATTGCTATCTGTTCAACCCGATCTCATTTGGCAAGTAAAACCCACTGGTCTATCGCCAAAGTTAGTTGGTGAATTTAAGCCAACAGCTTTAAAAGAAATACAGGACAGCGCAGTTAAACAAAACATCATTACTTTAAATAAGCGTGTGAATGAGTTAGCGGTTAAAGAACCGGTTATTCAACAACAAGGTACTGAGCGCATCGTGGTGCAATTGCCAGGCGTACAAGATACTGCACGCGCCAAAGACATTATTGGTCGTACAGCGACTTTAGAGTCTCGCTTAGCAGACCCATCAGTTTCTAGTATTGGTATTGGTGAAATCCCACCTCCAGGTATGGATACATTCCGCTTTGGAGAAAACCGTTTAGGCGTGTTTAAGAAATCAGTCATTTTCAGTGGCGATCGTATTACTGATGCGAGTGCTGGCTTTGATCAAAACCAACGCCCTGCTGTAAACATTTCTCTTGATGCCGCTGGTGGTCGCGTAATGCAAGAAGTCACCCGCGAGAACATTGGTAAGCCAATGGGCATGATTCTCTTTGAAAAAGGTAAAGGTGAAGTTCTCACCATTGCCACCATTCAAGGTGAATTTGGCTCTAAGTTCCAGATCACAGGCCAACCTACTACCGCTAGCGCTAATGACTTAGCGCTCTTGCTCCGTGCTGGCTCCTTAGCTGCTCCAATGGAAATCATCGAAGAGCGTACGATTGGACCAAGCTTGGGTGCAGAGAATATTGAAAAGGGATTTAAATCCCTCTTGATCGGCTTTGGCGCAATTGCGATTTTCATGATGGCTTACTACCTGCTGTTTGGTACATTCTCAGTCATTGCTTTGGCAGTGAACTTGCTCCTACTGATCTCCGTACTATCAATGTTGCAAGCAACCCTTACTCTGCCAGGTATTGCTGCGATGGCTTTAGCGCTTGGTATGGCAATTGACTCCAACGTATTAATTAATGAACGTATTCGTGAAGAGCTTCGTAATGGTGCCGCTCCTCAAACTGCCATTGCAGTTGGCTTTGACAAAGCATGGGCAACCATTTTGGACTCTAACGTGACAACCTTGATTGCTGGTCTTGCCCTCTTAGCCTTTGGCTCTGGTCCAATCAAAGGCTTTGCGGTGGTTCACTGCTTAGGCATTTTGACCTCTATGTTCTCGGCTGTCTTCTTCTCGCGCGGTCTTGTTAATCTCTGGTATGGCAGACACAAGAAGGTTCAAAAACTCGCTATCGGCCAAGTTTGGCGCCCACAGGAGAAATAAGCCATGGAATTTTTCCGGATTAAAAAAGATATCCCCTTCATGCGCCATGCCTTGGTGCTCAATGCGATTTCTTTAATTACCTTCTTAGCAGCTGTCTTCTTCTTATGGCACAACGGCCTGCATCTCTCTATTGAATTTACTGGTGGCACTGTGATGGAGGTAAGCTATCCTCAAGCTGCCCCCCTAGATTCTATTCGTGCCAAAGTTGAGAAGTTAGGTTACGCAGATACCCAAATTCAGAACTTTGGTAGCTCACGCGACATCATGATTCGCCTGCCTTTACAAAGAGATGCTGCGGGAAAACTCATTTCTTCTGCAGATCAAAGTACAGCCGTGATGCAAGCGCTTGAGCCAGCCAGTAGTGGCGCCAAGCTACAACGCGTCGAGTTTGTTGGACCACAAGTTGGTCAAGAGTTAGCCATGGATGGTTTAAAAGCTCTGATCTTTGTGATCATTGGTATTGTGATTTATCTCTCTTTTCGCTTTGAGTGGAAATTTGCGGTAGCTGGCATCATCGCGAACTTGCATGACATTGTGATCATCTTGGGCTTCTTCGCTTTCTTTCAATGGGAGTTCTCGCTCTCCGTCTTAGCAGCAGTGCTTGCAGTTCTGGGTTACTCCGTAAACGAATCTGTGGTGATCTTTGATCGTATTCGTGAAAACTTCCGCAAATATCGCAAGATGAATACCCGCGAGATTATTGACAATGCGATTACCAGCACCATCAGTCGTACCGTGATTACTCACGGTAGCACTGAGATGATGGTTCTGGCTATGCTGATCTTTGGTGGCCCAACACTGTTCTACTTTGCTTTAGCTCTGACCATTGGTATTTTGTTTGGTATTTACTCTTCAGTATTCGTAGCTGCAGCCTTGGCAATGTGGCTTGGCGTAACTCGTGAGGATTTAGTGAAGGGCGACAAAAAGCCTGATGACAATACCCGCAATGATGATCCTAATTTCGGAGCACGCGTTTAAATCAAATTGGGCTTAACTCAAAGAACGGTTCTGTTGATCAAGGGCGGCGAGGATTTTCTTGGTAGCGCCTTGATGTTCGATGGAGTAAGTCTTGGCTGCTTCGCCCATTTTGCTAAGTTCAGTAGTATTTGCAAGCAACCCCTTTAAAGCTTCCGTTAAGGTGCTTGATTCGCCTAACAATAAGTCGCCTTCAATACGCTTAGCGGCACCAGCTTGAATTGCATCTAGGGACGCTTGCTGAAAGTTGTAGGTGTGCGCACCCAATAAAACTGGACAACCACCTGCACAAGCCTCTATTAAGTTTTGACCGCCAAACGGCAAGAGGCTACCGCCCATCACTACTAAATCAGCAGCGCTGTAATACATTGGCATCTCGCCCATAGAATCGCCTAAGACTACTTCTATTCCATTACAGTCCTTAGGAACGCCTGACCATTCAGTGCGACGGCGAAACTTCAAACCAGCAGAATGAATCTGGTCTGCCACTTCTGAGAATCGCTCAGGATGACGCGGCACCAAGCAAAGAAGGGGTTGAACTACAAAAGTATTGCTGAGCAATAAATCTTTCCAGGCCTTCAGAATGATTTCTTCTTCACCGTCACGGGTACTAGCAGCGCACACCATTAAGCGATGGATACTGTGAAGATCTTGTTGCCAAACTTTTCCTTCTTGTACTAGCTTTGCATCAAGCGGCACATCAAACTTGAGATTACCCACGATAGCCACATTTTTTACACCCAAACTATGATAGCGCTGGGCATCAAACTCCGTTTGAGCCAAGATGCCTTTAAAGGCTTGAAATAATGAGCGCCCCGCTTTACCAAATCGGTTTACGCGGCGCGCACTTCTTTCGGAAAGACGAGCATTTACCAAGAACAATGGTGGGCCAATTTCTGCACAACGAAAAACAACCGTTGGCCACGCTTCGGTTTCCATAAAGAGCCCAAGCTTAGGTTTAAAAGTCTTCAAAAAATGCTCAACCGGCCAACAAATATCATAAGGTAAGTACACCTGACGAATCTGTCCTACTGTAATGGCCTTACTAAAGAGCTGCTTGCCTGTGCGACGACCATTTAAAGTCATATGCGTCAGCAAGATGCTTTCGCCACGGGCAAGATAAGCTTCAATTAATGGCTGAGCGGCGCGGGTCTCGCCAACTGATACTGCATGAATCCAAATAGATCCTTGGGTAATGGGTTTGCCATAGCCAAAGCCAAGACGCTCAGGAATGTGGTGCAGATAAGCAAATGAATGGCGAGCGCGCCATGCAAGACGGACAAAAGCCAATGGCAATAAGAGATGCCACAGCAATTGATAAACAGCAAACCAGACTTGAGGACGTGCCCCATACTCTGAATCGGAGTTCACACTCACTTTTTGAGACGTTCGGTCAATTCGACCGCCTTACCTAAATAAGAAGAGGGTGTCATTTCAAGCAAACGCGCCTTTGCATCTTCTGGAATCTTCAAACCGCGTATAAAGTTTTGTAGATCTGCTTTATTAATCCCTTTACCACGAGTCAATTCTTTTAACTGTTCATAGGGATTTTCAATACCGTAGCGACGCATAACGGTTTGTACTGGCTCAGCCAATACTTCCCAGCATGAATCTAAATCTGCTGCAATCGCTGCGTGATTGACTTCCAACTTACCAAGGCCACGTAAAGCGCTGTCATAAGCCAATACACTATGACCGAATGCTGGACCTAAATTACGCAAGACCGTTGAATCGGTCAGATCGCGCTGCCAACGAGAAATTGGTAATTTTTCTGCGAGGTGGCGGAGCAATGCATTGGCTACGCCTAAGTTACCCTCTGAGTTTTCAAAATCAATCGGATTCACTTTGTGCGGCATTGTGGATGAACCAATCTCACCGGCCTTAGTACGTTGCTTAAAATAACCAATAGAAATATAAGCCCAAAAATCTCGATCCATATCCAATAGGATGGTATTCGCACGGGCAATTGCATCAAATAACTGCGCCATACCGTCATGGGGCTCAATCTGAATAGTGTATGGATTAAAAGTAAGGCTGAGACGCTTCTCCACAACATTCTTAGAAAAGTTCTCCCAGTCAAAGTCAGGATAAGCAGATAGATGCGCGTTGTAATTACCCACTGCACCATTCATCTTACCTAGCAATGGAACTGCAACAATTGAATCAATCGCACGTTCTAAACGTTTTGCAATATTGGCAATTTCTTTACCAAGTGTGCTTGGTGATGCAGGTTGACCATGCGTACGTGATAACAAGGGCACCTTAGCATTCTCAAGGGCAAGTTCCGTTAATACCGAAAGCACTTTTCTAAGTTGCGGTAAAAGAACTTCATCACGTGCGCCACGCAACATCAGGCCATGTGAGGTGTTATTAATATCTTCAGATGTGCAAGCAAAGTGAATGAACTCACTGGCTTTTAATAAATCAGGGCGGGCGGCAACTTTTTCTTTTAAGAAGTACTCAACTGCTTTGACATCATGATTAGTGACAGCTTCGATATCTTTAATGCGCTGAGCATCAGCGTCAGAAAAGCTTTCGGAAAGCGAAAGTAAGAAAACTTCATCAGCAGCATTGATTTTTGGCATATCAGGAAGGCCGGCAGCTGCCAATGCCAATAACCAATGAATTTCTACAAAGACGCGCTGACGCATAAAGGCTGCCTCAGAAAGCCAAGGACGCAAAGCATCTAACTTTCCGGAATAACGGCCATCTAAGGGGGAAAGGGCATTAAGGGTAGAAAGCGGCTGACTCACGAATATTGCCTTTGCATTGAATATGTCAATAAAACCTATTTTAATGCGTTCCGGAGTAAAGCACGCCCCCATCAGGATGGCTATACTGTGCCCTATGAAAATAATCGGATCCCTTACCAGCCCCTATGTACGTAAAGTACGCATCGTTTTTTCAGAGAAAAAGGTCGATGTTGACCTTGAATTAGAGAACGTATGGGCTGCAGACACCAAAATAGCCACTTCCAACCCCCTAGGCAAGGTTCCCTGCCTTATTCTCGACGACGGCGAGGCAATCTATGACTCTCGGGTTATCGCTGAATACGCTGATACCCTAAGCCCAGTGAGCAAGCTCATTCCGGCTGATAGCCGTGAGCGTGCAAGCGTGAAAACCTGGGAAGCGCTGGCCGACGGAATTATGGATGCTGGTATTTTGGCTCGACTGGAGCGCACTTGGCGCCCCGCCGAACAGCAGAGCTCAGCTTGGGTCGATCGCCAAATGGGCAAGATTCAAAATTCCCTGCGTCAAATGTCTGAGATCTTGGGTGAGAATGCCTGGTGCCATAGCAACCAAATAACGCTTGCTGATATTGCAACAGGTTGCGCACTGGGTTGGCTATTGCTCCGTTTCCCAGATGTGAAATGGCAAACACAATTTCCAAACTTAGATCGCCACTATCAAAAGTTGTTACAGCGACCTTCTTTCATAGAGACTGAACCGCCAGCAGCGTAAATCTCATTTGAATTACTAATTGGGTCTAGGCGGAAATAATTCCGCCACCTAAACAAATATCGCCGTCATACAAAACAGCAGATTGTCCCGGCGTTACTGCCCATTGGGTCTCTGGAAAATTCAAACTGAAATTCATGGGTGTCTCACCTGCATTCAACATACAAGCTGAATCAGCTTGGCGATAGCGAGTCTTAGCAGAATAGTTTCCAGAAATCGGGGCAGCGCCCGCAATCCAACTCGCATCAATAGCCTCTAGCTTATTGGCTAGTAACCAAGGGTGTTCATGGCCCTGCGCTACATATAAGGTGTTATTTGTCATATCCTTGCGCGCTACGTACCAGGCATCGCCATTACCATCCTGACTACCGCCCAAGCCTATCCCTTTGCGCTGACCTAAAGTGAAAAAGGCCAAGCCCATATGTTCACCAACCGTCTTGCCATCTGGCGTTTTAATGGGGCCTGGTGTGCAAGGCAAATAACGGTTTAAGAATTCTCGAAACGGGCGCTCACCAATAAAGCAAATTCCAGTGCTATCTTTTTTACGCGCATTGTGTAAGCCAATTTTTTCAGCAATCTTACGCACTTCTATTTTTGGAATCTCTCCCAATGGAAATAAAACATTGGCCAATTGCTGTTGCGTTAAACGATGTAAAAAATAACTCTGGTCTTTACTCGCATCGATCGCTTTTAATAATTGAACTTTGCCGCCTTCATGACGCACTCTAGCGTAGTGTCCAGTTGCAATTGCATCCGCACCCAAACTCATAGCGTGGTCTAAAAAGGCTTTGAATTTAATTTCAGCATTACAGAGAACATCGGGATTGGGAGTTCGCCCTGCAGCGTATTCGCGTAAAAACTCGGCAAATACACGCTCTCGGTATTCAGCGGCGAAATTAACCGCCTCAACATCGATTCCGATCAAATCTGCTACCGAAACAACATCGAGCCAATCTTGGCGAGAAGAGCAATATTCGTCGTTATCGTCATCTTCCCAATTTTTCATAAACAGGCCAACAACCTCATAACCCTGCTCTTTGAGCATCCAGGCAGCCACTGACGAATCTACCCCTCCAGACATGCCAATAACGACTTTCTGGGGCTTTACAGGCAGGGTTACTGAAGAATTGTGGGAGATCATCAAAAAAATGCGAAAATACTTAATAGACAGATATTAGATATTCCCCATTGTAGAAGTCTCAACCAGACTTCGCAGGATTTTAGGCAAAACCATAGCCGGCAGACCTGGGGGCTCAGTAAATAGGTAAAACCTACCCTGTTTATCTATAAAATAGACTTTTAAAAATTTTGCTTTTGGAGACATGCCATGCGCATAGGAGTGCCGCTAGAAACAAGGCCTGGGGAAACTCGAGTAGCCGCTACCCCAGAAACCGTAAAAAAACTGATTGGCCAAGGTCATAGTGTCCTCATGCAGAAGGGTGCCGGCGTTCAGGCCAGTCAACCAGACTCCGCATATGAAACTGTAGGTGCCACCATTGGCAGTGCTGCTGATGCATTTGGTGCAGAAATTGTTTTGAAGGTGCGAGCTCCTGAAACGGCTGAGCTAAAGCAAATTAAATCTGGCAGCGTGCTGATCGGCATGCTTGATCCATTTGATAACAACAATATTGCTGCAATGGCTGCGCAAGGTGTTACGGCATTCTCATTAGAAGCAGCGCCTCGTACTACTCGTGCACAGAGCATGGATGTCTTGTCTTCACAAGCAAATATTGCTGGATATAAAGCAGTGATGATTGCTGCAAATGAATATCAACGCTTCATGCCAATGTTGATGACTGCCGCTGGCACCGTTAAAGCTGCTCGCGTACTGATCTTAGGTGCTGGTGTTGCTGGCTTGCAGGCCATCGCAACTGCTAAACGTTTGGGTGCTGTTATTGAAGCATCTGATGTGCGCCCTGCTGCTAAAGAGCAGATCGAATCCTTGGGTGGTAAATTTGTTGACGTCCCCTACGAAACGGATGAGGAGCGTGAAATTGCTAAAGGCGTCGGTGGCTATGCTCGCCCAATGCCAGAAGCTTGGATGAAACGTCAAGCAGCTTTAGTCGCCGAGCGTGCTCAACAAGCTGACATTGTGATTACTACCGCTTTAATCCCCGGCCGTAAGCCACCAGTCTTATTGCACAGTGATACCGTCGCTAATATGAAACCTGGCTCTATCGTGATCGACATCGCGGCAGGCAAAGGTGAAAATGGTTCCGGTAATTGCCCACTGACGCAAGCTGACAAAATTGTTGAAGTGAATGGCGTAAAAATTGTTGGCTATACCAATCTTGCAAGCATGGTTTCAGCCGATGCATCAGCGCTCTACTCACGCAACTTGATCGACTTCATGAAACTCATTGTTGATAAAGACGCAAAGTTAGCTATTCCTGCTGATGACGATATCGTAACTGCATGCTTGATGTGTCGTGATGGTCAAGCTGTTCGTAAAAACTAATAGAACAAATTTAGATTAAGGAAATATCATGGATCTCGCTGCCTTTCAAAGCATCCTCACAGTCCAAAACATCACTGTGTTTGTGTTGGCTATTTTTGTTGGCTACCACGTAGTTTGGAACGTTACCCCTGCATTACATACTCCATTGATGGCAGTGACAAATGCCATCTCCGGAATTATTATTGTTGGCGCACTTCTGCAAACCGAAGTGATTGGTGGTAATGAAATCACCCTCACTAGCATTATTGGTGCAGTTGCAGTGTTCCTGGCTTCCATCAATATTTTTGGTGGCTTTATGGTCACCCGTCGCATGCTGGAGATGTTCAAGAAGAAAGCTCCTAAAGCGGATGCGGCTGGAACTAAATAAAACTAGAACAAGATCTACATAGAGACCTAACTTATGTTAAACATAACTGCAATTTCCTACCTCATTTCATCGGTGCTGTTCATCCTCGCATTGCGTGGCCTGTCCTCACCGACTACCTCACGCCAAGGTAATACTTTTGGTATGGTTGGCATGCTGCTTGCTGTCATTACGACATTCCTGATTCCTGACTTTAAGCCAGTCTTTTCGTTGATCATTGCTGCAATTATTGGTGGCGCAATTATCGGTACGATCGCAGCTAAACAAGTACAAATGACTAAGATGCCTGAGCTCGTAGCATTGATGCACTCCTTCGTTGGCTTGTCAGCAGTCCTGATTGCCATTGCTGCCGTTTTTAATCCTGCGCAAGCCCATACTGGTGCGCAGAAGATTGAACTCTTTATTGGCGCATTTATTGGTGCGATTACCTTTACTGCTTCTGTGATTGCTTTTGGTAAGTTATCGGGCAAGGTTAGCGGTAAGCCAGTCACCTTCTCTGGTCAGCACTTGCTTAACTTGATCTTGGCGATTTCGATGGTTGGCGCAGGCATTGCTTACTATATGGGTGATAGCCACGCTGCCTTCTTGGCGATGTGTGCAATCGCCTTGGTATTAGGTGTGACTTTAATTATTCCGATTGGTGGCGCTGATATGCCGGTTGTAGTGTCTATGCTCAACAGCTATTCTGGTTGGGCTGCAGCAGGTATCGGCTTCACTTTGAATAACCCAGTGTTGATCATTGCTGGTGCTTGCGTAGGCTCCTCAGGCGCAATTCTGTCTTACATCATGTGTAAAGCAATGAATCGCTCTATAGTTGCAGTATTGCTTGGCGGCTTCGGTGCTGAGACTGCTGCCGGAGGTGCTGATGATGGCGCCCCTAAGAACTACAAAACAGGCTCGCCAGAAGATGCGGCTTTCTTGATGACCAACGCTGATACCGTAATCATTGTTCCAGGTTATGGTCTAGCTGTTGCTCGTGCTCAGCATGCTCTGAAAGAGTTGACTGAAAAACTCACTCATCATGGCGTGACCGTGAAATATGCGATTCATCCTGTAGCTGGTCGTATGCCTGGACATATGAATGTTCTCTTGGCTGAAGCTGAAGTCCCCTACGATCAAGTATTCGAGATGGAAGATATCAACAGCGACTTTGGTCAAGCTGATGTAGTGCTGGTGCTTGGCGCTAACGACGTAGTGAACCCAGCAGCACGCACACCAGGTAGCCCGATCTTTGGTATGCCAATCTTGGAAGCCTTTAAAGCGAAAACGATCATCGTCAATAAGCGCTCAATGGCTGCTGGTTATGCTGGTCTTGATAACGAACTCTTCTACATGGATAAAACTATGATGGTCTTCGGTGATGCGAAGAAGGTTGTTGAGGATATGGTCAAAGCTGTTGAATAAAGCTGGCAAGCCTTACTAGTTAAGGCTTAAAAGCAAAAAAGAATATGGAAGGCCTAAATCTGTCCTACTAAGGGGCAGAACATGGCAACATTTGGAAATAGGCACGGAAAATGGCAAGCCCGTGTTCAATGCAAAAAGATAGAATCCGAGCTGCGTACTTCAAGCATGGTGATGAAACCCTAGAGTCCAAATCAGAACGTAGTACAAAAAGTGCTATGTTCCGATATTTAATCGACCTCGAAAACCATTGCAATATGTTTGTAAGAAACTTGAGGCCGAGGCCGAACCCCTTCGGTATATGCTCGACTAGACCTAACAGATCCGGAGTAATGAGCTCTTGCGGCACTGAAAACTCTACCTAAGTAATAGATATATGGTCTGGTGATAAATCTGCCTGATATCTCTCATACATTTTGATGTAAGCAGCCTCCAGATTTTTAGTAAATAAGGGGGTATCAAATAAGGGAGTGGTCAATCGGTTTCTGGCTAGCTTCAATTTAATATCTGTAAGCTTTTGGGGGTTCATTGCTAATTCAATTGCTAAGGCTTCATATTCTTCTTGAGTATTTGTAATCAGCTCAGGTAAACCAATTGCATTTAGTAAGCTTGCTGCCACTCGACTAGCGAAGGAGTGACCCATGAGCGTCAGGACGGGAACGCCTATCTTTAATGAGTCGAGTGCAGTTGTATGAGCATTGTAGGGGTGTGTATCCAAAAATAAGTCTGCAAGAGCATATCTCGATAAATGGTCTGCCATCATCTCTACTCTTTGAGCAAAAATAATCCTGTCAGAATCAATACCTCGACTCTCAAATTCAGTTGCTATATTAGCCCTGAAGTATTCATTGTTTTCTGATATCCAAATAACGCTATTTTTTGTTGTCGATAAAATTCTGGACCAGCTATCCAAAACTTGGGGATTAAATTTATAGCCATTATTAAAACAACAGAAAACAAACGCATTTTGTGGCAACCCACACTCTTCTCTTGTGAATACTCTGGTAGAGGCAATCCTCTTGGAGTCATCCACCATATAGGTATTAGGCAGATACACTATCTTTTCGGCATAAAACTGTTGATGAGGTTCTGGAATAATAGTTTTATCAGCCACGATGTAGTCAATAAAATCAGCTCCAATTGTTCCAGGATAACCCAGCCAATTTACCTGAATAGGCGCAGCTCGATAAGAAAAGATTCCAGTTCTAGAGTATTTCGTTGGACCAGCCAAATCAATGGCAATATCTATCTCTAATTCTCGGGCTAATTGAGCAATTTCTCGGTCTGACATATCATCGACGTCGATAAATCTATCAAACCCCTTTCTTAGGCGTAAGTTTGCTTCATCCCCAATGAGAGCCTTTTGTAACGAAAAAGCAA